>VFQP010000160.1_pt1 | contig 185068 bp, 175 predicted proteins | sample 3512351 | NCBI WGS metagenome assembly VFQP01 (sample SAMN10412372, study PRJNA504923) | tailings metagenome | isolation source: Relicate 1 Philex TSF1 revegetated site | place: Philippines: Tuba, Benguet | collected 2017-08-29 | reverse complement strand
CGCCAGCCCGCGCACCCAGTCGGCGCTGCTGCAGGCGATGCAGGAACGCCAGGTCAGCGTCGGCGGCCAGCGCCACGACCTGCCGGCGCCGTTCCATGTGCTGGCAACGCAGAATCCGCTGGAGCAGGAAGGCACCTATCCGCTGCCCGAAGCGCAGCTTGACCGCTTCCTGCTGCAGATCGACGTGAAATACCCCGACCGCGAGGCCGAGCGGCGCATGCTGTTCGCCACCACCGGCGCCGCCGAGGAAACCGTGCCGACGGTGCTGAGTGCCGCCGACCTGATCGCCGCGCAGCGCCTGGTGCGCCGCATCCCGGTTGGCGAGAGCGTGGTGGAAGCCATCCTTGGCCTGGTACGCGCCGGCCGCCCGGAAGAAAGCACCGATGCCGAGGTGAAGAACCTGGTTGCCTGGGGCCCCGGCCCGCGCGCCAGCCAGGCGCTGATGCTGGCAGTGCGCGCCCGCGCGCTGCTGCAGGGCCGCCTGGCGCCGTCCATCGAGGACGTGCTGGCGCTGGCCGGTCCGGTACTGCGTCACCGCATGGCGCTGACCTTCGCCGCACGCGCCGAGGGCGTCGGTGTCGGCGATGTCATCAATCGCCTGACTCAGCCGCTGCGGTGATCATGGCGGCAGCGGCCGTGATGCAGCAAAAAACAGCCGCGTCGAATAACGCAGCCAATCCGCGCAATACCGTGACGCGCGCGGAGCATTTCGCCGCCTTCCTGCCGCCTCTGCTACTCGCCGCCGAACGCGTTGCCGCCACCGTCGAGCAGGGCGTGCATGGCCGCCGCCGCACCGGCGCCGGCGATGCCTTCTGGCAATTCCGCCGCTACAGCCCCGGCGACAGTATCGGCCGCATCGACTGGCGCCAGACCGCCAAGCGCATGCAAGCCTTCGTGCGCGAGAATGAATGGGAAGCCGCCGAAAGCGTGTGGCTGTGGCGCGACCCCTCGCCTTCGATGGCCTGGGCCTCGGAACAAGCGCGCGAACGCAAGGACGAGCGCGCCGACCTGCTGCTGCTGGCCTGCGCCAGCCTGCTGCTGCGCGGCGGCGAGCGCGTTGCCCTGCTCGGTGCCCCGGAACGCCCGGCCAATGGCCGCAGCGTGCTGCCGCGCATGGCCGAGCGGCTGGCGATCCAGCGCGGCCTGGAAGCCAGCAAGCGCGCCGAGGCCAGCCTGCCGCCGCTGGTGCCGCTGCCACGCTATGGCCAGACCGTGCTGATCGGCGACTTCCTCTATCCGCTGCCCGAGATCGCGGCGCGGCTGCGCGGCCTGGCCGACCAGGGCGTGAAGGGCTGCGTGGTGCGCATTGTCGATCCGGCGGAAGAAGACTTCCCCTATCGCGGTCGCACGCGTTTTCTGGGCCTGGAAGGCGAAGGCGACATGCTGGCGCCGCGCGCCGAACAGCTTGCCGCCGAATGGCGTCCGGCTTTCGCCGCGCATCAGGAAGGCGTTGCCGAAATCTGCCGCCGGCTCGGCTGGCATCACATCAAGCACCGCACCGACAAGCCGGCTGAATCGGTGCTGATGGCGCTGTATCTGGCGCTGGAAGGCGGCGGCAGCCGCGATGGGAGGCGCCGCTAGTGCTTTCCTTAGGCGCTCTCGCTTTCGCTACACCCTGGGCGCTCGCCGCCCTGGCGTCGCTGCCCGTGCTGTGGTGGCTGCTGCGCATCACGCCGCCACGGCCCAAGCTGGTGGAATTCCCGCCGCTGCGCCTGCTGCTGGCGTTGCGGCCCCGGGAAGAAACCCCGGCGCATACGCCCTGGTGGCTGCTGCTGCTGCGCCTGATCGTGGCGGCCTTGGTGATCCTGGCACTGGCCGAGCCGCTGCTGAACCCGGACCGCGCCCGCATCACCAGCGGCCCGCTGGTGCTGGTGATGGATGATGGCTGGAGCGCGGCGCCGCGCTGGCGCGACAAGATCGAACGCGGCAATGCCTTGCTGGAACGCGCCGAGCGCGAAGGCCGCGCCGCCCTGCTGATAACCACCGCGCCACCTGCCAATGGCGAGCCGATGCAGCCCGGCGCGCTGCTGCCGGCCGGCGACGTGCGGCCGCTGCTGAATGGCCTGCAGCCGAAATCCTGGCCCAGCGATCGCGCGCAGCTTGCCGAAGTGCTGACCAAGGCCAAGCTGCCGGAAAATGCCGAAGTCGTCTGGCTGGCCGATGGCCTGATGGATGATGCCGATGGCAATGGCAGCTATGCGCTGGCCGAGCGGCTGCGCTGGCTCGGCGATGTCAGCGTGCTCAATCCGCGCCGCAGCGATACCGCGTTGACGCTGCTGCCGCCGATCACCGAAGCCCAGGGCGACCGCGTTATCTTGCGCCGCGCCGAAGCCGGCGCAGCGGTCAGCTACACGTTGCGCGCGGTGAGCGACCAGGGCCGCGTGCTGTCGCGCCAGCCGATGAGCTTCGATGCCAATGCCACCGAGGCCAGCGTGCTGCTGAATCTGCCGACCGAATTGCGCAACATGCTGGCGCGGCTGGAAATCGAGGAACAGCCCGGCGTCGGTGCGGTGCAGTTGCTCGACGACCGCTGGCGCCGCCGCCCGGTGGGCCTGATTTCCGGCGCCGGCCTGGAACAGCGCCAGCCTTTGCTTGCCGACCTGTTCTATCTCGACCGCGCGCTGTCGCCGTTTGCCGAACTGCGCCAGGGCAATATCGCGCAATTGCTGGAACGCGAGATCGCGGTGATCGTGCTGGCCGATGTCGGCAATATCGTCGGCGGCGAAGCGCGCCAGCTTGGCGAATGGCTCGACAAGGGCGGCGTGCTGCTGCGCTTCGCCGGCCCGCGCATGGCCGATACCACCGACAATCTGCTGCCGGTGAAGCTGCGCCAGGGCTCACGCCAGCTGGGCGGTGCGCTGTCCTGGGCGCAGCCGCTGAAACTTGGCCCGATCCCGGATGCCAGCCCGTTGCAGGGACTGACAGTGAGCGGCGAAGTGACCGTGAGCCGTCAGGTACTGGCCGATCCGGAACCCAATCTCGGTGACAAGACCTGGCTGCGGCTGGAAGACGGCACGCCGCTGATCACCGCCGAGAAGCGCGGCAAGGGCTGGCTGATCCTGGTGCATACCACCGCCAATTCGCTGTGGACTGACCTGCCGCTGTCGGGCTTCTTCGTCGATCTGCTGCGCAAGGTGGTCGATCTCTCCCATGGCGTCGGCGGCGACGCGGCAGCCGATCAGGCGCTGGCGCCCTTGAGCGTGCTGGATGGCTTCGGTCGCGCCAACGAGCCCGGCCCCGCTGTGCAGCCCTTGAAGGCACGTGAGGCGGCGAAGCCGACGCCGCGCACGCCGCCGGGCTATTATGGCCGCTGGGATGCGCGCCAGGCCGTCAATCTCTCGGATGCGCAGAGCAAGCCGCAGCTTATTACGCGCTGGCCCGCAGACGTGCGCCTGGTGGCGCTGGACGAAGCCGGCCAGGAAACCCGCCTGATGCCGTGGCTGATGGCCTTCGCCCTGCTGCTGTTCCTCGCCGACTGGCTGATCGGCCTGTGGCTGCGGGGCCTGCTGCCGAATATCCCGAGGCGCGTTGCCACTGCTGGCCTGTTGCTGGGCCTGATCCTTGTGCCGGCCATTGCCGAGGCACAGCAGCGCCGCCCGGGAGGACAGCCGGGGCAGCCCTCGCCGGCGGAAGATTTCGTGCTCCGCGCCGCCATGGACCTGCGGCTCGCCTATGTCATCACCGGCGATCCGACCGCCGATGGTTTAAGCCGTGCCGGCCTGCAGGGCCTGACCGATGTGCTGTACCGCCGCACCTCGATCGAGGCTTCCGAACCCATCGGCGTCAACCTGGAGCAGGACGACATCTCGCTGCTGCCCTTCCTCTATTGGCCTATGACCGCGACCCAGGCGCCGCTTTCCGATAGCGCGCTGCGCCGCCTGGATACCTTCACCAAGACCGGCGGCCTGATCCTGTTCGATACCCGCGACCAGGGCATGCCGTTTGCCGGCACGGCGGCGAGTCCCGGCACCGAGAAGCTGCGCCAGTTGCTCGGCCGGCTCGACATTCCGCCGCTGATGCCGGTGCCGGACGACCATGTGCTGACCAAGGCGTTTTATCTTCTGCAGGACTTTCCCGGCCGCTATGTCGGCGGGCCGGTCTGGGTGGAACGCAATCCCGGCGGCGACAAGGATGGCGTCACCTCCATCGTGATCGGCGGCAATGACTGGGCCGCCGCCTGGGCCATCGACAACCAGGGCCGCCCGATGGCGCCGACGCAGCCGAACACGCCGCGCCAGCGCGAATTCGCCTTCCGCTTCGGCGTCAACCTGCTGATGTATACGCTGACCGGCAATTACAAGGCCGACCAGGTGCATATCCCGGCCCTGCTGGAAAGGCTCGGCAACTGATGGACGCCGTGCCCGCCACCACGCTGACCCTCGCGCCGTTGCTGCCGGAGCCGGTGCTGTGGCTGCTGGCGGCGCTCTCGGCCTTGCTGCTCGGCTTCGGCCTGTTCCGCCGCGCGCGCGGCTCGCTGCTGCGCGGCGGCGTGGCTTTGCTGCTGCTGATCACGCTGGCCAATCCGGTGGCGCGCAAGGAAGACCGTGCGCCGCTGCCCGATATCGCCGTGGTGGTGGTGGATGAAAGCCCGAGCCAGGGCATCGCCGACCGCAAGCGTCAGACCGAGCAGGCGGCGCGCGATCTGACCGAGAAGCTGAACGCGCTGCCGAACCTGGAACTGCGCGTGGTGAAGGCCGGCGCGGCGGATGCCGAGACGGCGCGGCGCGATGAAGGCACGCGGCTGTTCCAGGCGCTGAACCAGGCGCTCACCGATGTGCCGCGCCACCGCCTCGCCGGCACCTTCCTGGTCACGGACGGTCAGGTGCATGATATTCCCGAGCCTGCCGCCGCTGGCGACTATATCCGCGCGCCGCTGCATGTGCTGCTCACCGGCCAGCCGAACGAGCGAGACCGCCGCCTGGTGGTGAAGAACGCGCCGACCTTCGGCATGCTGAACCAGCAGCTCAGCATGACGCTGCGGGTCGAGGACAGCGCCATCCAGCCCGGCGAGATGGCCGAACTGCGCTTCAAGCAGCAGGATGGCCCGAGCTTCACCCAGAGCGTGCCGGTGGGCCGCGACGTCAACATCCCGTTCAAGCTCGACCGCGCCGGGCGCAGCCTGATCGAACTGGACGTGCCGCCGGTGCCCGGCGAACTGACGCCGCTGAACAACCGCGCCGCGCTCTCGATCAACGGCATCCGCGACCGCCTGCGCGTGTTGCTGGTCACCGGCGAGGCCCATGCCGGCGAGCGCGTGTGGCGCAACCTGCTGAAGGCCGATCCGAATGTCGATCTGGTGCATTTCACCATTCTGCGGCCGCCGGACAAGCAGGACGGCACGCCGATCCGCGAACTCTCGCTCATCGCCTTCCCGATCCGCGAGCTGTTCGAGATCAAGCTGAATGAATTCGACCTGATCATTTTCGACCGTGATCGCCGGCGCGGCATCCTGCCGAATGCGTATTATGAGAATATCGGCCGCTATGTCGCGCGCGGCGGCGCCCTGCTGGAAGCCTCCGGCCCGGCCTATGCCACGCCTTTGTCGCTCTATCGCACGCCGCTCGGGGAAGTCTTTCCGGGCCGCCCGACCGGCCAGGTGCGCAACGAGCCCTTCGTGCCGCAGCTTTCCGAGATCGGCCGCCGCCATCCGGTGACCGCCAACCTGAGCGGTTCCGGCGAGGCCGGCGGGGCGCCGAACTGGAGCCGCTGGTTCCGCACCGTGATCGTCGAGCCGAAGCGCGGCGAGACCCTGATGCAGACGCCCACCAGCGAGCCGCTGCTGCTGCTCGACCGCTACGAGAAGGGCCGCGTGGCGCAGCTCTACTCGGATCATATCTGGCTGTGGTCGCGCGGCTTCGAGGGCGGCGGGCCGCAGGCGGAATTGCTGCGCCGGCTGGCGCATTGGCTGATGAAGGAACCGGATCTCGAGGAAGAAGCCCTGCGGGCGGAAGCGCGCGATGGCCGCATCGAGATCGAGCGCCGCAGCCTGAAGCCGCGCGAGGAACCCGTCACCGTCGTCCGCCCCGACGGCACCGAACAGCAACTGAAGCTGGATGAGCGCGGCGACGGCTCGGCCGCCGGCGCACTCGGCGCCACCCTGCCCGGCATCTGGCGCATCCGCGACGGCCAGCGCGAGGCGCTCGCCACCGTCGGCGCCGTCAACCCGCGCGAATTCGCCGATGTGCGCGCCACGCCGGACAAGCTGCGCCCCATCGTGACTACCTCCAATGGCGGCATCGCCTGGCTGCGCGACGGCCTGCCGGATATCCGCCAGCTTGATAAGGGCCGCGGCAGCAGCACGCGGGAAGCCGCGGGCCGCGGCTGGCTCGGCTTGATCCGCCAGGACGACTACGTCATCACCGGCCTGACCCTGACGCCGCTGGCGCCCGCCCTGCTGATGCTGGCGCTCGCCGTCTCCGGCCTGATGCTGATGTGGCGCCGCGAGAGCCGGTAAGGCTCACGCCCCCTCGCGCCCCTTGCCCTTGAACTCGCGCAGGAATGCCTCGATGCGGTCGAGGTCGGCGAAGTGGACATCGGTCTGGTTATAGGGAATGGCGATATCGTTGCGCAGGCAGGCCTTGTAGATTTCCTTGCGGATTTCGCTTTCGATACCCATGCGGCGCTCGACATTGGCGATATGGCCGCGCAAGACGAAGTTCAACGCGCTTTCGCCGAAGCTGCGCAGCACCACATAGGGCGCCGGATAGGCCAGGATATCCTTGTGCTGCTTGAGGCAGCCGAGCAGCACCGTCTCGGCCTTGTCGACATCCGAGCCATAGGCGAGGCCGATTTCGATATCGACGCGGCCGAACTTGTCGCGATGCGTCCAGTTCATCACCGAGGTGGAGATCAGTTCGGAATTCGGCACGATCACCGAGGCGCGCGGAAACGTCTCGATCTCGGTGGAGCGCACATTGATGCGCCGCACATAGCCTTCCTTGCCGCCGACCACCACCCAGTCGCCGACCTTCACCGGCCGCTCGATCAGCAAGATCAGGCCGGAGACGAAGTTGTTGACGATATTCTGCAGGCCGAAGCCGATACCGACCGAGAGCGCACCAGCGATGATGGCGAGGTTCGACAGGTTGAGGCCGAGCGCGCCCACCGCCAGGATGCCGGACAGCACATAGCCGATATAGGCCACGCCGGTGACGATGGAATTGCGCACCCCGGCATCGATCTGGGTCTGGCCTTCCAGCCGCATGTTCAGGCCGCCGCTGATGAAGCGGGTCAGCCCGACGCCGCCGGCCAGCAGCAGCACCGCCACCAGCACATCGACCAGCGACAGCGTGACCGAGCCGATGGTGACGCCATAGACCAGTTGCAGCGCGTAGCCGCCGAGCGTCGACACGCTCATGCCCCAGGCCAGCAGCAGCATGGCGATGAAGCCGCACAGCAGCAGCAGATCGATGGCAAGGCCGGCCATGAAGCGGCCGGTGGAACTGAGCCGGCGCGCGGCCTCGCTGCCCGGCTTCTGGCCGTCGCCGAGTTCGACGCTCGGGCTTTCCGCGGCGGGCTTCAGGGCGTCGCGAAACCCTAAGCGCAGCAGCAGGAAGGTGCCGAAGCTCAGTTGCGTCAGCAGCAGGCCGGCAGCCAGGAAGCGGCCGATGCTGTAATAGCCGAGCAGCAGCGCGAACAGCGCCAGCACCGCTATGCCCAGCACGGAATACCAACTGACCAGCAGGCGGCGCTGTTCGGCAGTGGTAGCACGCCACAGGCGGCGGTCGGCGATCGCCAGGCTGAAGCTGAGGAAATACAGCGTCACCACCAGAGCGACGACATCACGCCCGGCACTACCGGTCTGATGCGCGCCGAACAGCGTCACGAAAGGCGCCCCCAGCAAGGCCAGCAGGCTGAAAACCTTCACGCGGACAAGCAGGCTGTCGCGTTCACCGCTCGGCAGGTCAATCAGCGCCCATTCCGGATGCCGCCGCGCCAGCGCGGCGCCGGCCAGGCCGGTTGCCAGCAGGCCGAGGCTCAAGCCATAGCCCAGCCCGCCAACCAGCAGGCCAAACGGCCCGGCATCGAGCCAGCCATTGGCATTCAACACGGCATAGCAGGCCCACAAGGCCGCGACCGGCACAGCAGCACGGCGCAGCCATTCCACCAGGGCGGCGACCGAGCGGCGTTCCGCGGTCGGCGAGGTAACAAGGCCATTGACCCCTTGGCGGCGGCGCAACAGCGCCGCCAGCGGCAGGCCAAGCAGCAGCATGGCAACCGCCACCAGCGCGGTCTGGATCAGGGTGGTACGCCCTGGCAGCGCCTCGGGCGCCAAGGCATTCATGGCTTCGTTCCACGCCGTCGGCAGATCGGTTAACGCCTGCCCCCAGAAATCCGGCACAATCGGCGCCGTGCCGCGATAGGCCAGGCGGCGGGTGAACTGCTCACGCGATTCCGTGGTGAGCTTTTCCTGCATCGCGGCCAGACGCACCAGGGCCAGATCGGTTTCCTTCACCGCATCCTGCGCCCGCTGCGCCCGCAAGGTCAGTTGCCGCCGCGTCTCGGCCACCGCGGCGCTTTCGCGCGGCTGGTTGGCCTCCGGCGCCGGGCCAAGCGCCTCCAGCAATGTCTGGGCGGCGGTGGCCTCCTCGCGCTGCGCCGTGCGCTGCTTGGTCACAACATCGCGCTGCTGCTCCAGCTCGCTGCGCAGGCGGTCGATATCACTATCGGAAAGCCGCGGGTCGTTGAGCTGGCGGTCGAGCCGGTCGAGGTCGCGCAGCATGCCGAGCCGCGCCTGGTCATAGGCAGCGGCAGACGCTCCCGGGCCAGTCTGGGCGGCAACCGGCAGGGGGCCAATCGCGGCCAACAGCAGGAACATAAGGATGAACAGGCGACGCATACGGCACTCCCGGAAACAAATCCACCCCGCCGGCGGCCAGTGATCCGGCGCCGGGGAACAAGCGTATCCTGATTGCAAGGGGAATTGGGCAAAATCAAGACCCCGGCACTCACCTGACCGGGAACTGTCCCGTATCAATTACCAGCCTCGATTGCTGGAAAGCCTGACGCGCAAAAGGTAAAATCAACCGGCATGGACGAGGCGCTGCATACCGCCACTGCTTCCGCCCCGGCTACCGGTTCAGGTACCAGCCTGGGTGCGGCAGCCGGCGAGGCCAGGGACAAAGCCGAGGCCGCATCGCGCCAGGCCGCGCCGCCCGCCATTGCGCCCCTGCGTGGCCGCACCAGCCTTTCCGGACGCCTGCTGCTGCTCACCCTGATGTTCGCCATGCTGGCCGAAGTGCTGATCTACCTGCCTTCGGCGGCCCGTTTCCGCATCGACTATTTCACCGCCCGCATCGAACTGGCCAACCAGGCCGCCCTGGCATTGCTGGCGGCGCCCGATGCCATGCTGAGCGAGGAGCTGGAAGATGAATTGCTGCGCGGCGTCGGCGCCCGGCTGGTGGCGATGCGGCGCGACAACACCCGCGCGCTGATGCTTTCCGACCGCCGCGAATTGCCGATGCTGGGGCTGCCCATCGACCTGCGCAACTGGATGTGGTGGGAAGCGATGAGCGATGCCGCGATGACGCTGATCGGCGAGGTCGATCCGTTCCTGCGCGTCGTCGGCCCCTCGCCGCGCAGCCCGGATGCGCTGATCGAAGTGGTACTGCCATCCGAGCCGCTGATACAGGCGATGCGCGACTTTTCCAGCCGCATCTTCTGGGTGTCGCTGGCTATCTCCGTGTTCACCGCCTCGCTGGTCTATCTCAGCCTGCAATGGCTGCTGGTGCGGCCGATGCGGCGGCTGACCCATTCCATCGTCGGCTTCCGCGCCGCGCCGGAAGATGCGCGCCAGATCATCAAGCCTTCCTCGCGCAGCGACGAACTCGGCCTCGCCGAGCGCGAATTGCAGATGATGCAGCAGGAACTGCGCCAGGCACTGACCCAGCGCCAGCGCCTGGCACAGCTCGGCATCGCGGTGTCGAAGATCAACCACGATCTGCGCAATATGCTGGCCTCGGCGCAGCTTGTGTCGGACCGCCTGGAAGAATCCGACGACCCGACGGTGCGCCAGGCGGCGCCGCGCCTGGTCGACAGCCTCGACCGCGCCATCGCGCTCTGCACCCAGATCCTGCGCTACGGCAAGGCGGAGGAACCGGCGCCGAAGCCCGAGACCGTGCCGTTGCACGAGTTCTGCGACGACGTGGCGGCGGCCTTGGGCATCAACCACGCGCCCGGCATGCTGTGGAAGAACCGCGTCCCCGAGGGCCTGGTGATCCGCGCCGATCCGGCGCAGTTCTATCGGTTGATGAGCAACCTGATGCGCAATGCCGTGCAGGCGATGCCGCAGGGCGGCGAAATCCGCGTCAATGCCGCCGTGCTGGAAAACCAGGTGGCGATCGAGATCGCCGATACCGGCAGCGGCTTGAGCGATGCGGCACGGACGCATCTGTTCGAGGCATTCCGGGGCGGCGCGCGGCGCGGCGGCACCGGGCTGGGCCTGGCCATTGCCCGCGAACTGGTGCGCGGCCATGGCGGCGAACTGGAACTCGCCCGCACCGGCCCGGTCGGCACCACCTTCCGCATCCTGCTGCCCCATAGCGAAGGCGGCGAGGATTGAAAAACGTGGTTAACCAGGGTTAACCACGTCGTTTAACGCAAAGTTCAATCCATTTGCTCTAGGCTGCATCATGCCAAAAAGGCTGTGGCCCGCATCAGCGCGCCACCGATGGAGAAACGACCATGCTGCCCACCCTCCTCCCGCTACGCCGCCTGCTCTCATTGCTTGCCCTGCCCCTGCTGCTGGGCCTTGCCGCCTGTTCTTCGCCGCTGCCTTCCGCCGGCACCACCGGCGCGCTCGGCCTCGGCGTCGATTACACGGTCAAGAAGGTGGAGAAGCGCTACGACGTGGAATGCAGCGTCTTCAATATCCTTGAGCAGGGCGAATACTGCGTCCACAAATACAAGCCGACCGACCGCCAGGAAGTTTTCTGCTTCAAGACACTCGGCGGCGTCGACTGCTACGCTGAGCGTGACCCCTACATGCTCGCCGGCCGTTCGCTGCCGACCGCGCCGCGCCAGCTTGCCGATCCGCGCATGCCAATGGAACCGCGGCCCAACGACCTGCAGAAGGTGGTGGAGAACCTGGACCAGGACATGCAGAATCAGCGCAGGGAAGCCATGGCCCGCGAGGCCGCTGCCAAGGCCGAATTCGAGCGCCAGAACAGTGCCAAGGTGCCGATGGCGCCCTCCGCCGCCGGTTTGCCCCAGGAACAACCCCTGCAACAGCAGCAGGCGCAGTAAACCAAAGCGGCTTCCGTTCAAAACCGCCGGCCTCCGTTCAAAACCGCTTGAGGCGGCGGGCAATCCCGCCACCTTCATGCTACATATGAGCCATGACTGCCGACGCCCTCGCTGGCGGCCAGACTAAAACCTGGGTCTGGCATCTGCCGGCATCGCCCGATGCCCTGTGGCCGCTGATCTCGGATACCGCCCGCTTCAATGAAGCCGCCGGCACGCCGCGCTACAGCGTGAGCGAAACCCCGCGCCCCGATGGCTCGGTGCAGCGACAGGCGGAAGCCGACTACAAAGGCATCAAGGTTCGCTGGGAGGAACGCCCCTATGAATGGGTGGCGGGACGGCATTTCCGGCATCGCCGGGATTTCGACAACGGACCGCTGCACCAGCTCGGCGTCGATGTCTCGCTTGAGCCGGAGGATAACGGCAGCCGTATCACCTACCGCCTGCATGCGGTGCCGCGCGGTTTTCTTGGCCGCCTGCTGCTTCTCACCGGCTTTATCCGGAAATCCGGTGTCTCCATTGAAGCGATGCTGCGCCAGGCCGCCGAGCATGCCCTGGGCCACCGCCCGCTGCCTTTCGACTATACCTCGCCACCGCCGCCTGCGGGTGCTGCCGAAAGACTGCAGGGCCTGATCCTGGCGCTGAATGGCGGCGGCTATGCCCATGGCCTGGCGGAAAGGCTGGCGGCAGAAATCGCCACCGCACAGGAAGTCGACCTGGTGCGGATGCGCCCGCGCCGGCTGGCCGCCGCCTGGAACGCGCCGCTGCGCCATGTGCTTGAGCTTTGCCTCGATGCCACCAAGCGCGGCATGCTGACCATGAGCTGGAATCTGCTCTGCCCGCGCTGCGGCGGTGCCAAGAGCCAGGTCTCGTCGCTCGCCGACCTGCCCGGCCAGGCGCATTGCCCCTCCTGCAACATCGTCTATGACGGCGATTTCGCCCGCAATGTCGAGATCGCGTTTCAGCCCGCCGCCAATCTGCGTCCACTGTCGCTGGGCGAGTTCTGCATGGGCGGGCCGCATGTCTCGCGCCATATCCTGGTGCAGCAGATCCTGGCACCCGGCGAAAGCCGCGACGTGGCCGCTGAACTGCCGCCCGGCGAATACCGCCTGCGCGCGCTGGAGCCGGGCGGCGAATGTATCGTGACGCTGGCTGGCGGCGGCGCCGCAATGATCGCCGAACCAGCCGAGGGCAGCAGCTTCAGCATCCGACCTGGCCTCGACCCGGCACGTGGCATCGCCCGCTTCGAGAATCGCACGCAGCGGTCATTGACCCTGGTGATGGAATCGCGGCACTGGCGCCAGGAAGCGGTGACAGCGCATGAAGTGACCACCCTGCAGGCGTTCCGCGACCTGCTGCCGACCCAGGTGCTGCGGCCGGGGGAAACCGTCGCCATCGAGCATGTGACGCTGCTGTTCACCGACCTGGAAGGCTCCACCGCGCTGTATGAACGCATCGGCGATGGTGCCGCCTACCGCATGGTGCGGCGGCATTTCGCCTATCTCGCCGAAGAAGTGCGCGCCTTCGACGGCACCCTGGTGAAAACCATCGGCGATGCCGTGATGGCGGCTTTCGCCGATCCGGCGCAGGCCTTGCGCGCGGCATTGGCGGCACAGCGCGGCATCGAGCGCTTCAATGCCAAGTTTCACGCCAAGACGGCAGGCGAAGGCCGGCAGATCGCCGAGGCCGTGACCTTGAAGATGGGCCTGCATGGCGGCCGCTGCATCGCCGTGAACCTGAATGACCGGCTCGACTATTTCGGCTCCAGCGTCAACCTCGCCGCCCGCCTGCAGGGCCGCAGCCGTGGCGGCGAGATCGTGCTGTCGCAGGCGCTCGCCGCCGATCCCGCCGTGGCGCCGCTGCTCGACGGCCTGCCCACCAGCCGCGAGATGGCCGAACTGAAAGGCTTCACCCAGCCGGTGCCGTTCCTGCGGCTGCGGGTTTAGGGAATAATAATCATCGTCATGCCCGGGCTTGACCCGGGCATCTCACCCCGTTCCCAAAGAGATGCGCGGATCACTGTAAGCGCGCGAACGCCTTACGGCGTTCATGGGCGCACAGGCCCGAAGGGCCCGGCGCGCATGACGACAGAGACTGAGTTGTCACCCTCGCGAAAGCGAGGGTCCCATTTGGTTGACAGAAAATGGGATTCCCGCGTGCGCGGGAATGACGGCTGATTTTACCTTAATCCTCAGTCAGCACCGAAAGGCCGAGCAGCGCGCGGCGGCGCAGCCACAGGCTGGGGCGGTAGCGGTCATCGCCGGTGATCGCCTGCAACTGGGTGAGGATATTCAGCACCGTCTGCGGCCCGAGATGATCGGCGAGCGCAAGCGGCCCGAGCGGATAATTCAGGCCGAGTGTCATCGCCTTGTCGATATCGGCCGGTCCGGCGACGCGAATCTGCGCCATCTCGCAACCGAGATTGGCCACCATGGCGGCAACACGCTGGCCGATGAAGCCGGCGCTGTCGCGGATCGCCGTCACCTTGCGCCCAGCCTTGTTGAATTGCGCCACCAGGCCATCGCGCAAGGCATGCACCGCACCGGGCGCCTGCATCAGGGTCAGGCGCTTGTCCAGCCGGCCGGTGAGGTCGAGGGCGAACAGGCGGCGGTGATCGAAGCCGCGCCGCGCCGCGTAGCCCGACACATCCTCGCCCAGCAGCGCGCAGAGGATAGGGCTCTGGCCATCGTCGAAATTCGACACCGAGAAGCCAAGCTCGCGCAGCAATTCGGCCAAGGCATCATCATCCTCGGCGAGCGCCACCTTCTCGATCGGGGCCGACTCGGATGCCGCATCGGGCGACGGCGCCAGCATCCGGCCGGCATCGTCATAGGCATAGAAGCCGCGCTTGGTCTTGCGGCCCAATTGGCCGCTTTCCGCCATCGCCTGATGCAGCGGCGCGGTGGCCAGCCGGCGGTCATGGAAATAACCCGCCGAGATGATCTGGCTGACCGGGAAATTCACGTCGATGCCGGTGAGGTCCATCAGCTCGAACGGGCCCATGCGGAAGCCCCAGCAATCGCGCATCACGGCATCGACCTGGGACGGCGTGGCAACGCCTTCCGAAACGATGCGCAGGCCTTCCTGGGTGAAACAGCGGCCACCGAGATTGACCAGGAAGCCGGGGCTGTCCTGCACCACCACCGGGCTGCGGCCCATGCGCTCGCCGACCTTGACCAGGGCGGCGACGGTTTCGTCGCTGGTGGCCGGCGCGCGGATCACTTCCACCAGCTTCATCAGCGGCACCGGATTGAAGAAATGCAGGCCGCCGACGCGCTCGCGATACTGGCAGCTCCGTGCGATGGCGGCGATGCGCAACGACGAGGTGTTGGAAGCCAGCAGGCAATCCGGGCGCACGATGGTCTCGAGCTGGGTGAAAAGCTGCTGCTTCACTTCCAGATTCTCGATGATCGCCTCGACCACCAGATCGACCTCCTTGATCTGCTCCAGCGCATCGGCAACGCGGAGCTGTGCCTTGGCGGCAGCGGCCTCGTCCGCCGGCAGGCGGCCCTTGGTGACCAGCGAATCGAGCTGGGCGGCAATCGCCTCGGCGGCCTTGGCGGCGGCGCCCGGCGCGGCATCGAACAGCCATACCTGCATGCCACCCTGGATGCCGACCTGCGCGATGCCCCGGCCCATGGCGCCAGCGCCGATCACGGCAACGCTCCCGATGCTCCGTGCCATGGCCTATCCTCCTTTATTGCTTCATCTTTTCGCCCGCTTACGGCGGGCCGCCATCCTGCCGTTGCGGCCCTTGAACCGCAAGCCTGTCCGCCCCATCTATTGAGTCAAGCGGGGTGCCGATACCGGGCCCCGTGCAAGGCACTCGCTATTGTTTAGGAGTCCGGCCATGACACGCGTATCGCTTTTTTCCAGCCCGCTGCTGCTCGGCTTCGATCACATGGAACGGATGATCGAGCGCGCCGCCAAGTCGGGTGCGGAAGGCTACCCCCCCTACAATATCGAACAGATCGGCGAAGACGGCCTGCGCATCACGCTCGCGGTCGCCGGCTTCAGCATGGCTGACCTGGCGATCACCCTGGAGGACAACCAGTTGGTGATCCGGGGCCGCCAGAGCGAGGACAAGGACCGCATCTTCCTGCATCGCGGCATCGCGGCGCGGCAATTCCAGCGCGCCTTCGTGCTGGCGGAAGGCATCCAGGTGACTGGCGCCCAGCTCAGCAACGGCCTGCTGCATATCGACCTGGTGCGGCCGAAGCCGCAGCCACAGGTGCGCACCATCCAGATCAATGCCGGCGACGGCAGCGGCGAGGGCCGTATCGGCCTCGGCGAGTAGAGCAGCCTTCAGTCTTTCCAGTAGCGCGTACCATGAAAGGAGTTCGTCATGGCTATCCCCAGCAACAACGATAACAACATCCCGGCCGCGAAGCCGGCACCTCTGGCAATGACGCCGGAAGCCTTCGCCAATCTCGGCGCGCCGCAGCTTGCCTATATCCGTCCGGTGCAGGGCCCCGATGGCGCCGAAATCTTCGGCATCTTCTCGGCCAGCGGGCAGCAGCTCGGCTACGCACCGGAACGCGACCTCGCTTTCGCCGCCGCGCGCCAGCACGAGTTGGAGCCGGTCAGCCTGCAGTAATTCAGACTGCAGTAATGTAGTGCCAGGTCAGCCGCCGCAGGTGATCGCCTGCGGCTGGCGGCCCTGCAATTCGGCCGCCCCCGAAGCCGCGTCCACCACGGCGACGCGGCCCTGGCGGGTAAGGCCGTTGATGCCGGTATCGAGGCGGAAATACGCCGCCTGGCCGGCGGTGAGATCGACCAGCAATTCGCCGCCATTCTCCATATCCGTGACCCGGTGCCGGCCCGGCGGTAGATCGCAATAGGCGCTGCCGCCATTGCCGAGCGCCGTCACACGCCGGCCATCCACCGCCAGCGGCTTTTCCGCCGCGCCGCCGATCAGGCCGCCAGCCGCGCCGAGGCTGAAGGTGGTGCGATAGAGATAAAGCCGCGCCATGCCATCGGCCGGCAGCGCCTGGACGACAGACGGCGTGGAGGCAGGCGGTGTGGCGGCAGCACAGCCAGCCAGTGCGGCCAGGATGAGGATTGAGAATGAGCGATGCAACACCATGACAAATCTCCCTGCGGCGAATGCGCCGGCAAGGCCGAGGTTATGTCATGTTGGTGTGGCCGCCGCCTGCGGCACGATGCCTCGGTGCGAGATTAAGTCTTAGCTGCGATTTATGCAGGTTTTATAACCCTTACGCGGCGTGGCGGTCTTTTCGCTCAAGCCGCGTGGCAGCTTTTCGCTCAAGCCGCGTGGCTGGCCGGGGTATCGGTGAGCAGCGCGTAGATGGCATCGGCGCTGTCGGCGCCGCGCAGCTTCTCGCAGATGCCCTTGTCGCGCAGCAGGCGCGAGACGCGGGCCAGTGCCTTGAGATGGTCCGCGCCCGCCGATTCCGGCGCCAGCAGCAGGAACACCAGATCCACCGGCATCTCGTCGATCGAGTCGAAGTCGATCGGCCGCTCGACGCGGGCGAACAGGCCGTAGAGCTTCGGCAGGCCGGTGATGCGGCCATGGGGAATGGCGATGCCATTGCCCACGCCCGTGGTGCCGAGCCGCTCGCGCTCGAGCAGGGTTTCGAAAATCTGCCGCTCATGCAGGCCGGTCAGCCGCGCAGCGCGCGATGCCAGTTCCTGCAAGGCCTGCTTCTTGCTGTTGGCCTTCAGATTGGCGACAACGCCATCGGGGCTCAAAAGCTCGTGTATTTCCATGACGCGTCTTTATCCATGAATCCTGTTGCCGCGCGGCTTCGCTCGATCTGCCATGCCGTCATCAGACGGTGGCATCGAGATCCGGCTTGCGGGCGTGATGATTGCGGCGCTTGCGCTTGTCGCGCCGCACCTGCTTGGCCAGCTTGTCCAGCGCCTGGTCGAAACTGGCATAGATCTCCGGGTCGCTGGCATCGGCCTGCATGTCGATACTGGTGCCGACATGCACGGCGCAGGCACAGCGGAACATGCTGCCTTCACGGCTGAACACCACATTCGCCTCGATGGCATTTTCCATGTACTTCGAGACAGCGGCGATGAGCTTCATCTCGACATGACCACGCAGGGCCTCGCCGAGATCGACTTGCTTACCCGAGATGAGGATTTTCATGGTGTCTCACGATCCGAATGACGGTCGGTTACGGCATGATCCACAATTCGCCGCCGAGATACAAACTATTCTTGCCGGCTTTGCCGGCAGGGTTGCAACGGCGGTCGATACGGGCGACCAGCGGGGGCGGACCATAGAGAAGCGCCCCAGGACTGTCAACCGCACCTATGTATTTGATCTGGTTATGAATCCTTGAGATTCAAGGGGCCTGAGACCGTTCCATCTCCATATTGAATCGCTGCGCCGTGGCGCTTTTGCGTTTTGAGGAGGAGCCCGGCGCAGGGCGTAGTGGGGCTACGGCCAAGCCGGGCGACGCACTCAAAACGCAAAAGCGCCCGGCCCCTAAGGGGTTGCGTCTGGAGGCGGCATCCACGTCGTCGAAACGCTTGCAGGTACCACCGGTACCTGCTGCGCGCTTCTCCTAGTGGGCTTCCGCCTCCTGATGCAACGCAGCGGTTCAATATGGAGATGGAACGGTCTAAGGGCTTTTCGGCGGCGCCGTGCGATGAATCGGCGAGAGATGGTCAGGGCTGCTGACCGTGACACCAAGGTCGCGCACCAGGCCATTGGAAATGCCGTAGACCCAGCCATGCAGGCTCAAGGGCTGGCCGCTGGCCCAGGCATTCTGAACAATCGTCGTCTTGGCCAGATTGAGCACTTGTTCGCGTACATTCATTTCGCAGAGCGCGTTGACGCGCTTGTACTCATCCACAATGGCATCGAGTTCGGCGGCATTGCGTTCGCGGGTATCGCGGATCGGGCGCAGCCAATGATCGATCAGGCCGAGCTGTTCCTGGAACAACGCCGTACGCACACCGCCGCAGCCGTAATGGCCGGTGACGATGACATGCTTCACCTTCAGGAACTCGATGGCGTACTGCAATACCGCCAGGCAGTTCATATCCGACGGCTGCACCAGGTTGGCGACATTGCGGTGCACGAACAATTCGCCCGGATCGAGGCCGACGATTTCATTCGCCGGCACGCGGCTATCGGCGCAGCCGATCCACAGATAGGCCGGATTCTGCTGGTGCGACAGGCGGTCGAAGAAGCCGGGATCGACCGAGAGCTTGCCGATGGCCCAGGCGCGGTTGTTGTCAAAAAGCTTTTCGATATCGGACATGGGTCCTCGTGCTCAACTTAGCCAACGGGAAGCAGGCCAGCTTTCTTCAAACGGCGCCGCTCCACCGAGGACGGAATGTTCATTGCCTCGCGGTATTTCGCCACGGTGCGGCGGGCGATGTCCACCCCTTTGCCGGCGAGAATTTCCACGATCTTGTCGTCGGACAGCACATCGTCGGCGCTTTCGGCGTCGATCAGATCCTTGATGCGGTGGCGGATTGCCTCGGCCGAGAAACTGTCGCCGCCATCGGTAGCGCCGATCGAGGCGGTGAAGAAATACTTCATCTCGAAAATGCCGCGCGGCGTCGCCATGGTCTTGTTCGAGGTGACGCGGCTGACCGTGCTTTCATGCATCTCGATGGCTTCCGCCACCGCCTTGAGGTTCAGCGGCTTCAAATGATCGATGCCGAGGCGCAGGAAGGCTTCCTGCTGGCGCACGATCTCGCTCGCCACCTTGAGGATGGTCTGCGCCCGCTGGTCGAGCGACTTCACCAGCCAGTTGGCCGAGTTGAGGCATTCCGAAAGATAGCTCTTGGTCGCCTTCTCGCGCTCGCCTTTGCCCTCACCGCCACGGCCCTCGCCTTTGGCCTCCGGCTTGCTGCGCGCGACGCGGGCATAATAGCGCGTGTTGACCAGCACGCGCGGCAGCGTGTCGTTGTTCAGTTCCACCAGCCAGCCGCCATCCGGGCCGCGGCGCACGAACACATCCGGGATCAGCGTCTGCACCGGCTCGCCGCCGAACACCAGGCCCGGCTTCGGGTTCAGCGCGCGGATTTCCTTGATCATGTCGGTCAGGTCTTCCTGATCGACGCCGCAGACCTTGAGCAGGCCCGGTATGTCGCGCTTGGCAAGCAATTCGAGATTATCGAGCAACGCCTGGATCGCCGGATCGAGGCGGTTGCGCTCGCGCAACTGCAGCGCCAGACATTCCTTCAGGCTGCGGGCGAACAGACCCGCCGGGTCGATCTGCTGCAGCTTGGCCAGCACCGCCTCGGCAACACTCAGCGGCGCCCCCAGGCGATCCGCCAGATCCGCCAACGGCTCGGTGATGTAGCCGGCTTCATCCAGGCTGTCGATCAGCGCCTGGCCGATCAGCCGTTCCGCCGGACTGGCCGGCACCAGGCGCCATTGTTCCTCGACATGGGCGCGCAGCGAGAGGTCTTCCGACAGCGTCTGCTCGAGCGAACTCTCGCCATCCTCGAAGCGCATGTCGCCGCCACGGCCCGAGATATAGGAATCGGATGGCCCCAGGCCACCGCCCTCGCCGCCATAGCCATAGGCATCGGCGCCGCTATCGGGGCCATCGGCCTCCACATCCATCGCCTCGCGCGCCGAGACGACGCTGGCGTCGCCATCGAGATCGAGGCGGGCAGGATCGCCGCCACCCTCCGCAACCTCGAAGGAATCGCGGGCATCCTCGGCACTGCCCTCGCCATCCTGGCGCTCCAGCAGCGGGTTGCGCTCCAACTCCTGCTCGACATAAGCGGTGAGTTCGATATTGGAAAGCTGCAACAGCTTGATCGCCTGCTGCAACTGCGGCGTCATCACCAGGGCTTGGCCCTGCCGCAGCTCCAGACGCGGGCCGATTGCCATGCTAATGGGTCACCAGCTAAAACGCTCGCCGAGATAGACCCGGCGAACGTTCTCGTCGGCGACGATCTCGTTCGGCGACCCCTCCATCAGCACCTTGCCGTCATGCAGGATGTAGGCACGGTCGATGATATCCAGGGTCTCGCGCACATTGTGGTCGGTGATCAGCACGCCGATGCCGCGATGCTTGAGATGCGACACCAGTTCGCGGATTTCACCCACGGCAATCGGATCAATGCCGGCCAGCGGCTCGTCCATCAGCATGAAGCTTGGCCGTGTTGCCAGGGCGCGGGCGATTTCGCAGCGCCGCCGCTCGCCGCCAGACAAGGCCAGCGCCGGGGTGCGGCGCAGATGGCTGATGGAGAATTCGGCGAGCAGGTCTTCCAGCATCGCCTCGCGCTTGTCGGTCTCGGCTTCCACCAGTTCCAGCACGGCGCGGATATTCTGCTCCACCGTGAGGCCACGGAAGATCGAGGCTTCCTGCGGCAGGTAGCCCATGCCGAGGCGGGCGCGGCGATACATCGGCAGGCCGGTGATATCGACGCCATCGAGCATGATCGAGCCGTGATCGGCCGAGATCAGCCCGGTGATGATGTAGAAACAGGTGGTCTTGCCGGCGCCATTGGGGCCAAGCAGGCCGACCGCCTCGCCGCGCTGCACGCTGAGCGAAACATCGCGCAGCACCGGCCGCTTCTTGAAGCTTTTGCCCAGGCGATGCGCGGACAATCCCGGATGCGGGTTATCTGCCACCAGGCGCGGGCCGTTGATCACGCTATCGTCGTTCTGCGGCGTCATCAGCCCCCCTGGCGGAACACGCCGATTACGCGCTGGCCCGGCAGCGGATCGCAGACCGAACGGCCGATATCCTGCTGCATCGTCACCTTGGCGCAACGCAGCACGCTTTCCTTCTGCGTCAATACCACATTGCCCTGCAGCACGATCAGCTTCTTATCCACATTGTAATCGGCGTAATCGCCCTGCGCCTTCTCGTCGGCGGACGAGATGAACACCTTGCCCTTGGCCTCGATACGGCTGATCGCGCCCATATCGGGACCGCCGGCAGACGGCACCGGCGCCGCCGGGCGGGGCTGCTGCTGCGCCGGACGCTGACCTTGCGGCGCGCTGTTGTTGCGGTCGCGGTAATACACCACCAGTTCATCGGCGCGCAGCCGCATGTCGCCCTGGGCGACATCGACATTGCCGCGGAAGATGGCCTGCTGGCGCTCCTGCAGCACCTCGAGATTATCGGCGGCAATCTCGATCGGCAGGTTGGAATTGTTCGAGTTGTTGCCGCGCCGCTGGCCGGGCAAGCCTTGGGCAAAAGCCTGGCCGGCGAGCAGCAAGGCAAGGCCGGCGACAACAACAGAGGGGGCGGTAATTCTGCGCATGCTGGTCATCCTGCGCCGCGGGGATTGAGCGTGGTCTTCACGCCGTTGATGAACACGATGGTCTTGCCGCGATCATAGACCCGCATGCCGTTGGCGCGGATGCTGCCGAGCGATGCATGGCCCCAGACCTTGTCGTCGCTGGCAAGCACGCCGGTATTGAGGTCGATCTCGGCATTGACGCCGTGAAACTCATAGCCCCGGTCGCTGTAGACGTTGATATCGCCATGCAGCGTCAGCATCCGGGTGGTGTTGTTGTACACGCCGGTATTGGAGGTGAGCGAGATCCAGGCGCCGTCATTCATGGTGATGTCGGCGGCGATCTTGTCCAGCGTCACCAGCTTGGAATCGTTCGGGTCCTGCAAGGCGCGGTCGGCGGTGACGATATAGGGCTGGCCGTTGCTGTCGTTGCCACGGAAGCGCGGGTTGTTCATCACCAGCGCCATCTCCTGAGTCTCGATATTGGAGAAAGAGAGCCGGAAGCCGGTATCGCGCTTGGTCAATTGCGGCCAGGCGGCAATCAGGCCCACCAGGGCCACGGCGCCCATCGGCAGCACGAATTTCATGAAACGCACGAAGCCGCGCCGCCGCTGCACCACCTGGCCGGCAGTACCCTGCTCGCTGCGCGGCGCGAAATCATCGCGCAGGCGGCGGTTGGGGCTGGGAGCAGTATCCTGCGGCGCGTCGGTCATCGTTGCCTCAGGTGATCCCGGCGCGCACGCAATCGTGCATGTGCAGGATGCCGATCGGGCGGCCGGCGTCGATCACGAAGAGCGCCGTGATGCGGCGCTGGTTCATCTCGCGCAGGGCTTCCACCGCCAGCATGTCCTGACGGATGGTGAGCGGCGACTTGGTCATCACCGTTTCCACCTTGCGCGCCAGGATATCGCCATCGATATGGCGGCGCAGGTCGCCGTCGGTGACGATGCCGATCAGGCGGCCCTTGTCGCGGCCCTGGCGGCCGGTGATGCCGATGCAGCCGAAGCTGCGCCCGGCCATCGTTACCAGCGCCTCACGCATCGCCGTGCCGGCCGGCACCAGCGGTATCGCCTGGCCGGCATGCATCAGGTCCTTCACCTTGATGAGCTGCTTGCCGAGCCGGCCGCCGGGATGGAACACGCGGTAATGGTCGCGGTTGAAGCCCTTGCGCTCCATCAGCGCCACCGCGAGCGCATCGCCCAGCGCCAGCATCATGGTGGTGGAGGTGGTGGGCGCCAGGCCCATCGGGCAGGCTTCCTCCACCGGCGGCAGGATCAGCGCGATATCGGCGGCCTGGCCCAGCGCCGACTTCGGCTTCGAGGTCATGCCGATCAGTGGCAGGCCGAACCGCTTGGCATGGGCGATGAGGTCAGCCATCTCCGGCACGTCGCCGGAATTCGACAGGCAGAGCAGCACGTCGCTGGTGGTGACCATGCCGAGATCGCCATGGCTGGCCTCGGCCGGATGCACGAACAGTGCCGGCGTACCGGTGGAAGCCATGGTCGCCGCGATCTTGCGCGCCACATGGCCGGACTTGCCCATGCCGGAAACGATGACGCGGCCCTGGCTGCCATCGCCGCTGATGCGGTTCAGCACGTCGATGGCCTGGGTGAACTGGCTGTTGAGATTGGCGGCCAGCGCGGCAAGGCCATTGGCCTCGGTGAGCAGTACGCGGCGCGCGACAGCGATATCGCCTGCAGGCTGGCCAAATGGCGGTTGCCCAGGGGCGCTGGGCAGACGCGTCACCACGGCCCCAGCACGAGCCTTGGGCTTAGCCACAGCCTTAGCCCCAGACGGCGCTTTGGCCGGGCGCGTTTTGGTACGGGAGCCGGCGGCCTTGCGGGGCGCTGCCGACGACAGGGCGGTTTTGGACATACGCAGCGAGACCCACCTGCAGGAAACCGTCTAACAAGATTCGTGCCAAGTATGGGGAATGCCCAGGAAAAAAGCAAACAGCCCGGCGGGTTAGGCCTCAATCTAGTTGTGGGCGAAAATATCTTCTTCCGGCCAGCCGGCGAGGTCCAGGGCGGCACGGGCGGGGAGGAAATCGAAGCAGGCCTGGGCCAGGGCGGTGCGGCCTTCGCGGGCCAGCATGCCATCCAGCACGGTCTTGAGCTGGTGCAGGTAAAGCACATCGGAGGCGGCGTATTTCTGCTGCGCCTCGGTGAGCGCCGGGGCGCCCCAGTCGGAACTCTGCTCCTGCTTGGAAATCTCCACCCCGATGAGGTCGCGGCAGAGATCCTTCAGGCCATGGCGGTCGGTGAAGGTGCGGACCAGGCGCGAAGCGGTGCGGGTGCAGTAGACCGGCGTGCAGGCAACCCCCAGGTAATGCTGGATCGCAGCCAGGTCGAAACGCGCGAAATGGAACAGTTTCAACACCTTGGGGTCGCCCAGCAGGCGCTTCAGGTTGGGTGCGTCATAGCCCTTGCCGGCGCCGAAGCGGACCAGATGGGCATTGCCATCGCCGCTTGAAAGCTGCACCAGGCAGAGGCGGTCGCGGGCCGTGCGCAGGCCCATGGTTTCGGTATCCACGGCCACGCTGGCGCCGAGGTCGAGGCCATCGGGCAGGTCGCCTTGATGCAGGGTGATAGCCATGCGCGCCGCTTGCTCTGATTCGCTGATTTTCGGAGGGGGATTATGCGCTGCCGCGCCGGGTGGCGAAAGAGCAACGAAAAGAATTGGTGCCCAGAATAAGACTCGAACTTACACGACCTTTCGGTCACTAGCACCTGAAGCTAGCGCGTCTACCAATTCCGCCATCTGGGCATCGCGTGACCCGGGGGTCCCGTCGAGGGCGGTGTGATACGGGAAAGCGCCTGCCCCGTCAAGCCCTGCCCGTAACATTCCATGCCCGGGTGATGCCCCGGCTTGAAACCGCCCCGGCCTCCGAGGGATAACCAACGCGGCGAGTATTCACAGAGGCCTGGAGCGGCAATGGATTCGGTGGAATGCCTGGTGATCGGCGCCGGCGTGGTGGGCCTGGCGGTGGCGCGCGAACTGGCGCGGCGCGGCCGCGAAGTGGTGATCCTGGAAGCCGCCGATGCCTTCGGCACCGAAACCAGTTCGCGCAATTCGGAAGTGATCCATGCCGGCATCTATTATCCGCAGGGCAGCCTGAAGGCGCGGCTCTGCGTCGCGGGCCGCGACCGGCTCTACAGCTATTGCCAGGAGCGCGGCGTCGATGCGCGCCGCATCGGCAAACTGATCGTCGCCACCGATGCGGCGCAGAATGACGAACTGAAAGCCTTGCAGGCCAAGGCGGCGGCGAATGGCGTGCATGATCTGCGCATGCTGAGCGCCGAGGAAGCCCGGGCGCTGGAACCGGACCTCTATTGCACCGCCGCCCTGCTCTCGCCGTCCACCGGCATTATCGACAGCCACGGCCTGATGCTGGCCTATCTCGGCGAAGCCGAGGAACACGGCGCCATGCTGGCGCTGAACGCGCCGCTGCAAAGCGCCGCCTGGCGCCATGGCCGTTTCGAGATCGAGACCGGCGGGCCCGATGCGATGCAGCTTGCCGCGCGCTTTGTGGTGAATGCCGCCGGCCTGCATGCCCAGGCGGTGGCGAAAGCCATTGCCGGCACGCGCCACGACCTGATTCCCGGCACCTATTATGCCAAGGGCAATTACTTCGTGCTCTCAGGGATCAAGCCGCCCTTCTCGCGCCTGATCTACCCGGTGCCGGAACCGGGCGGGCTCGGCACCCATGTCACCATCGACCTCGGCGGTCAGATGCGCTTCGGCCCCGATGTCGAATGGATCGACGCCATCGACTACCAGGTCGATCCGGCGCGCGGCGACAAGTTCTATGCCGCCGTGCGGCGCTACTGGCCCGGCCTGCCCGATGGCGCGATCCAGCCGGGCTATGCCGGCATCCGCCCCAAGCTGTCGCCGGGCGGCGGCAAGGCCGACGACTTCGTGATCCATGGCGCCGCCGAGCATGGCGCGCCCGGCCTGCTGCATCTCTTCGGCATCGAAAGCCCCGGCCTCACCGCGTCGCTCGCCATCGGCACTTTGGTTGCCGACCAACTCGACGCGGAAACCGCCTAGCCTGATTTGCCCGCCTTCGCGTCGCCGCGCGCGAAATCGACGAAGGCCTTCAACGCCGCCGGCATCTGGCGGCGGCTTGGATAGTAGAGAAAGAAGCCGGGATCGTAGGGCGACCAATCGCCGAGCAGCACTTCCAGCCGTCCGGCATCGAGATGCGGCTGCACCATCGCCTCGATCACATAGGCAACGCCGAGGCCAGCCAGGGCGGCGTCGATCATGGCATCCATGTCGTTCAGGGTGAGCGCGCCAGTCACGTTGACTTCCTGGGCGATGCCGCCGCGCTCGAATTCCCAGTTGTAGAGCATGCCGCTGGCGAGGCGGAAACGGATGCAGGGCAGTTCGTGCAGATCCTGCGGCATGGCCGGGCGGCGATGCTGCTTGAGCAGTTCGGGCGCTGCCACGGCAACGAAGCGCTGGCGTGGGCCGATGGCGGTGGCGATCATGTCGGCGGACAGGCTTTCGCCCAGCCGCACGCCGGCATCGAAGCCCTCGCCCACCACATCGGCGAAGGCATCATCGGCCACAAGGTCCACCTCGATATCGGGATAGGCGGGCAGGAAGCGGCGCAGCACCGGCAGCAGCACCAGCCGCACCGCCACCTGCGAGGCGTTGATGCGCAGGCGCCCGCTTGGTTTGCCGCGCAGCGTGTTGAGGTCTTCCAGCGCATCGTCGATATCGCGGAAGGCCGGCAGCAGCCGCGCCTGTAGCCGCTCGCCGGCCTCGGTCAGCGCCACCGACCGCGTGGTGCGGTTCACCAGCCGCAGGTCCAGCCGCTCCTCGATGGCGCGCAGGCTGTGGCTCAGGGCCGAGGGCGTCACGCCCAGCTCGACGGCTGCCTTGCGGAAGCTGCGATGCCGGGCGATGGCGAGGAAGACCGTCAGGTCGGCCGGGTCGATCCGTTTCATTGATGAATTTATCTCAGTAGTCTTACGAATTATTACTGGATTAATTCATCGAAAGCCAGGGGGTAAAGCTCTCTCCATCAGGCCCGGATGGTCCGGCGCCGGAAACGAACGAAGGAGAGAGTGCCATGCGTGTTTGGTTGATCACTGGGGCGTCGCGCGGTTTCGGTGCCCTGATTGCCCAGGAAGCCCTCAATGCCGGCGACGTCGTGGTCGCCACCGCCCGCGACCCCAGGACCGTGATCGAGCGGCTGGGCAGCCATCCCCGCCTACTGCCGGTGCGGCTGGATGTCACCGACGAGGCCCAGGCCCATGCCGCCGCCGACCAGGCGGTCGCCACGTTCGGCCGCCTCGACATCCTGGTGAACAATGCCGGCTATGGCGTGCTCGGCGCCGTGGAGGAAACCAGCGCAGAGGAAGTGGAAGGCGTGTTCCGCACCAACGTGTTCGGCCTGCTCAACGTCACCCGCGCCGTGCTGCCGCATATGCGCCGCCAGCAGAGCGGCCATGTCATCAATATCTCCTCGATCGGCGGCTATGGCGGCTATCACGGCTGGGGCGTCTATGGCGCCACCAAATTCGCCGTGGAGGGCATCTCGGAAGCGATGCATGCGGAACTGAAGCCGCTCGGCATCCAGGTGACGGTGGTGGAGCCCGGTTTCTTCCGCACCGACTTCCTCGATGAGCAGTCGCTGGTGAAGACCCGCACCGAGATTGCCGATTACCATGAGACCGTCGGCGCCATGCGCAGCTTCGCCGCCCAGGTCAACCATGCCCAGCCGGGCGACCCGGCGAAGCTGGCCAAGGCGATTCTGCTGCTGACGCAAAGCGGCCTGCCGCCGCTGCGCCTGGCGCTGGGCAGCGACACCTACCAGCGCATCAAGGGCAAGCATGCCTTTGTCGAGGGCGAACTGGAGGCGTGGAAGACGCTGACGCTCTCCACCGACTTCCAGCAGAACAAGGTGGCGTAAGCAGCCGCAACAAACACGGCGGCCCAGGCACCAGCAATGGCGCCTGGGCCGCAGGCGTTGCTACATGCGGCCGAGATTCTGGATGCCGTCCAGCACCATGCCGGTGCCGATGGCGATCATCAGGATGTCGCTGTCGACGCGGACATAGCGATGGCGCGGTGGCGGCGGCGGCAGCACCACGATCAGGTCGCGCGGCACCTCATAGAAGATCACGTCGGGCGGCAGCGGACGACCCACCGCCCAGCGCTTGGCATGGCCGGGCGGCACGCAGCCCTTGCCCTTCTTGGCCAGGCCCGGCGGGCAATGCACGGCATAGCGCGGCGCGGTGTAGTAATCGTAGACCGCGCGGCGGTCGCTGTCGCCGAACTGGAAATTGATCTGGATGTTGGTGTCGCCGCCGCGTGGCCCATGGTCATGGTGGTGCGGTGGACCCCGGCGGTCATCGTCGTCATGGCGGCCACGGCCCTTGCCATCGGCCCAGGCCGTGCTGCCGAAGGCGACGGCACCGATAGCGGCGGCGAGAATAACCTTGGAAACAAAACCCGTGCTGCGATGCATGGCATCCTTCCTGTTCCACCGGCTGCCTGATTGTGGGGCATGGGGGCCGCCGGCAGTGAACAGGATAAGCCGCGCGATGGCAGCATCATGGCGAAGGCGGGGAATTATGGCGGCAGCATGTGACGAAGATACTTGTTGCGACCTGCGCCGGCTGAATCAAATATCAAAGATGAAATTGGGGGGCCGACAATGCGCGTGACATTTGGTGCGACTACTTTATCCCGGCGCAGCGGCATAGGGGCGCTGGCACTGATCCTGCTGGCCCTTGGCGGCTGCCGCGAAACCGAACTCACGCGCATGGCCGCCGCCAATGACAGCGGCGCCTTGAATATCGAAGCGGTGCGGGTGGCGGGCAATATCGGCGTTGCCCTGGATGACGGCTTCTCTGCTGCGCTGCGCGATGCGGTGCTGGCGGCGGTGCCGCGCAACACGGCACAGCCAAGCAATGCACTGATCGAGATCACCGTCACCCGGCTCGGCGATTCCGCCAGCGGCACCGAGCTTGAAGGCCTGGCGCGGCTGCGCAGCCTGCGCGGCTTCACCCGCGCCGAACTGGACCTGCGGGCGGCGAGCACGGCGGCGGACATGACGGCACGGCGCCAGGAGGTTGCCGCCACCGTGGCCCGCCTGGTGCGGGAAGAAATTGCCGCGCGCGGGCTTTAGCCCTAGCCGAGCAAGTGCAAAGCCGCTGCCCGCACGCTCATGCCGGCGGCGATGCCACGCGCGGCGGCAAGCGCGTTGACATGAGTGAGGATGCCGCTGGCCCAGGCATCCGACGCATCGCCGATGCGGGCGCTGTCATGACTGTAGGTGGCGGCGATGATGCCGTGATCATTGAGCGGCCCGAGGCCGGAAATGCCGGCAGCATCCTTGCCCACGCCGGCATCGTTGAAGAAGCAGGCCAGCGGCTGGTCGTTGAAGGCGTAGCTCACCGCCGAGACGCCGGCATGGGAGGCGGCGACGATGACGCAGCCCCGATCCTCCGGCTTGATCTCGGTGATACTGTCGAGCAACTGAACGCGCGGATCATGCACATCCGGCGCCGCCCGCCGCATGGTTCAGGCGGCCGACTTGCGGCTGCGCGGCATTTTCGGCTTGGCCACCATGCCGCTGACGCCTTCCAGCGCGCCCGGCACCAGCTCCATGATCTGGAACCGCTCCAGCTCAACCCAGCCCGGCATCTCGAGGCCGCGCTCGGCGGCACTGACGAAGCCGAACGGCTCGTAATAGGCCTTGTCGCCCACCAGCATGCAGAGCTTGTGGCCCTGGCGCGTGGCGGCATAGAGGCTGTGCCGGATCAGCGCCCGGCCGATGCCCTGGCCCTGGAAATCCGGATGCACCGCGACGGGGCCGAGCATCACGGCCGGCACTGCTGCCTCGCCAATCGAGATCGGCCAATAGCGGATCGAGCCGAGCAGCCGGCTGCCCTGGCGCACCGAGAAGCTCAGCGCCTTGATCGGCGCCACGCCTTCCCGCAGCCGGTAGACGGTCTTGGCGGTGCGGCCGGAGCCGAAAGTCAGGTCGAGGAGATTTTCAATCTGGGCGGCGTCCGAGGGCCGCTCTGGGGAAATCGGGAACATCAGCTTGCTTCCTGGCACAAGATCCGAGACCAACGTAAGCGGAGGGGCGGCTTTCGCCTTCCGTCCGACCGGCCGGTTGTTCGGGTGCATTGGAAGTGCTGGGTGTCTGCTGGGAGACGATCAGGCTGTCAGGTCTGATCCAGGGCCTCAATGCACGCGAACAACGGCCGCGCAGCGCTTTCGTTGCGCTACGCGTCGGTTAGCTCGTCGGTGCATCATGGGGCGAATCATCTGACTTTCCCGTTTTCGGACGGCCTATTTAGCATGGCGACTCCGGGCCGTAAACGGTTATCTGCGGCAGGCTGCCGCAGGCTCTTCACTTTTGCCGCAGGCCGATCCAGGCGCAATCCCAGGGCGGCTCGGGCCCGAATTTGTCGGCCAGGAAGTCGATGAAGGCGCGCAGCTTGGGCGTCAGGTGGCGCTGCGCCGGATAGACTGCGTAGATGCCCAGATCTGCCACACGGTATTCCTCCAGGATCGGCACCAGCCGGCCGGCGGCGATATCCGGGCCAATCACAAAACTGGGCAGCCGGGCGATGCCGGTGCCGGCGAGTGCCGCCAGCCTCAGCGCGTCGCCGTTATTGGCGGTGAGCGGCCCCTGCACCCGCACGGCAATATCGGACTCGCCGCCGGGCTCTGAGGCGAAACGCCAGAGCAGCGGATCGGCTAGATAGCTGTAGATCAGGCAATGGTGCCATTTCAGTTCATCCGGGTGCTTCGGCGTGCCGAATTTCTCGATATAGCTCGGCGCCGCCGCATAGACGACGCGGGCCGGCCCGAGACGCCGCGCATTCAGCGTCGAATCCGCCAGGTCGCCGATGCGTACCGCCGCATCCACATCCTCTTCCAGCAGATCGACGCGGCGGTCGTTGTAGCTCGCCTCGATGCGCAGGTCCGGGCATTGCGCCAGCAATTCGGGCAGCAACGGCGCCACATGGCTCAAGCCGAAGCTCATCGGCAGATTGACCTTGAGCAACCCGCGCGGCGCCTCCTGCAGGTTCTGCACTGCTGCTTCGGCAGCCTGGGCCTCGGCCATCACCCGCTCGGCATGGGCGTGCACGATGCGGCCGGTTTCGGTGAGTTGCAGCCGCCGCGTGGTCCGCTGCAGCAACTGGCTGCCGAGCCTTTGTTCCAGCCGGGCGATCTGCTTGGAAACGGCGGATTTCGACAGGCCGAGCGACTGGGCGGCGGCGGTGAAACTCATCTGCTCGGCCACCCGGGCGAAAACCGCCAGGTCGGATAGATAGTCCATGGGGATTATCCTCTACAGGAAACAATCATGTTCCAAATATAATATTGTTTCCGCAAATAGGAAGCTTAGATTGCTCTCATCCGACGCCGCTGGGGCGGCGGCAGGATTTAAGGAGAGACTTCGATGACCAAGGTTCTGGTTCTCTACCATTCGATGTATGGCCATATCGAGACCATGGCCCAGGCCGTCGCCGAGGGCGCCCGCGAGGCTGGCGCCGAGGTGGTGGTCAAGCGCGTGCCGGAAACCATGCCGGAAGCCGCCTTCAAGGCCGCCCATGGCAAGTGGGACCAGGCCGCGCCGGTCGCCACCATCGACGAACTGCCGAACTACGACGCCATCATCTTCGGCACCCCGACCCGCTTCGGCATGATGACCGGCCAGATGCGTACCTTCCTGGACCAGACCGGCGGCCTGTGGATGAAGGGCGCCCTGGTCGGCAAGGTCGGCAGCGTGTTCACCTCGACCGGCACCGGCGGCGGCAACGAGACCACGCTCACCAGCTTCCAGGTGACGTTGCAGCATCATGGCATGGTGGTGGTGGGCGTGCCCTATGCCATCCCGGAAACCATGGATGTGTCGCTCTCGCGCGGCGGCTCGCCCTATGGCGCCGGCACCATCGCCGGCCCGGATGGCTCGCGCCAGCCGAACGAGACCGAACTGAAGATCGCCAGGTTCCAGGGCAAGCATGTGGCCGGCATCGCCGCCAAGCTGGCCAAGTAAAGCCACCCGTAAAGTACCGCGTACAGTAACCAACACGCCGCCTCAGCGATGGCCCCGGGCACAGGCCCGGGGCCAAACGAGGCAAGGAGATGTATCATGACTGTTGCCGTTCCCTTCGACCGTCTTGGCCGCTTCGGCAATGACTGGCTCGACAGCCGTTTCCACTTCAACTTCTCGGGCGTTGCCGCGCCGATGGGTTTCGGCTTCGGCCCGCTGCGGGTGTGGAACGACGATCATATCAAGCCGCATTCCGGCTTCCCGATGCATGGCCACCGCGACATGGAGATCATCACCTATGTGCGGCGCGGCGCCATCACCCATGAAGATTCACTCGGCAACCGCGGTCGGACGCCTGCCGGCGACGTGCAGGTGATGTCGGCCGGCACCGGCATCATGCATGCCGAGTGGAACGAGGAGAACGAGGCGACGCATCTGTTCCAGATCTGGATCGAGCCGCGCCAGCGCGGCCTCAAGCCCCGTTGGGCGCAGGCGCAGTTCCCCAAGGATGACCGCGCCGGCAAGCTTGTTGCCCTCGCCTCCGGCGAGGAAAGCGTGCGGGCGGCCAATCCGGAAACCCTGCTGATCCATCAGGACGCCACGCTCTATGGCGCGCTGCTGGGCAAGGGCGACAGCGTTACCCATACGCTGCCCTGGAGCGACACGGCCCAGCGCATCGCCTATGTGGTGGTGGCCGATGGCATCGCCATCGTCAACGGCACCAAGCTCTCGACCCGCGACGGCATGGCGGTGTTCGAAACCAAGTCGGTGGAGATCACCGCGCCGGACGGCGCCGAGGTGCTGCTGTTCGACCTGCCGGTGCCGCCGCAGAAGCAGAACTAGCGTCTACTAAAACACATCGTCACCGCCGGGCTTGACCCGGCGGTCTTTTCCCGAATTGCGTGAGATGCCCGGCTCAAGGCCGGGCATGACGCTTGTGTTTTATTCGTCTCCCTCGCGAAAGCGAGGGTCCCATTATTACTGACGGAAAATGGGATGCTCGCCTATGCGAGCATGACAAAGAAAAAGCACTCGTCATGCCCGGGCTCGACCCGGGCATCTTTATCAGGTGGCACAAGATGCCCGGCTCAAGGCCGGGCATGACGACTGGTAATCACAAAGGCCATCACCCCTGCCGCAGCACGCGATTGCGCAGCACGCCGATCTTCTCGATCTCAAGCTCCACCACATCGCCATGCTTGAGGAAGCGGCCATGTTCCAAGCCGCTTCCATCGCCGACCGTGCCGGAGCCGAAGAATTCGCCCGGATGCAGCGTCTCATCGGCCGAGACGCGTTCGAGCAGCGCCTCGAACGTGTGATGGATGCTGGAGGAATTGCTGTCGCACCAGGTCTTGCCGTTGACCCGCGCCTGCATGCGCAACGCATAGGGGTCCTCGATCTCGTCGGCGGTGACCAGATACGGACCCATGGCATTGCCGGTATCGAAATCCTTGCCCTTGCAGGGGCCGAGCATCGACTGCATTTCGGCGCTCTGGGCATCGCGGGCTGAAAAATCGTTGAAGATGGTGTAGCCGAAGATATGCCGGCGGGCGTCACCGGCCTTGATATTCTTGCCGCCCTTGCCGAGCACGAAGCCGAGTTCCAGTTCGAAATCCATCACCTGGCTGTAGCGCGGCCACAGCACATCCTGCCCGGTGCCGATCACCGAGAAGCGATTGGACTTGTAATAGATCGGCATTGCGTACCAGCTTGCCGGCACCTTGACGAAACCGGCCTTGACCAGCCATGGCCCGAGCAACGGCTTGCGCATCACCGCGATACGCTCCATCGCCTGGCGCACATGCTTTTCGAACAGCATGGAATCGCGGATCTGCTCCGGCACCGGCAGCGGCGCATGAAGCGTTGCATCCAGTGCCGGCACACGGATCTCGCCGCTATCGAGTTGGCTGCGCGCCGCCGCCAGACCTTCATCGCCGGCCTTGATCAGCGACAGGATATCGGGGAAGCGTGCCGACAGATCGACGATCATGGCGCCGTCCGAGGTCAGCGCGCCCGGCCGCATATTGCCGGTGCCGGGATGGCTGTAGGTGCAAAGCTTCATCGACTGCCCGTTCTCTGTGGTCGCCTCGCCAGAGGCTGATGCCGCAGTTTACTACTCCCTGGGCGCCAAGCCCAGTTGCCGCCCCGGCGCCGGTCGCGGTAAAAGGGCCAAAAGCTCGCCCCGAGGAAGCACAATGACCGTCAGCGAAAAACCGCTCTGGACCCCGACGCCCGAGCGTATCCAGCGCAGCCAGCTATACCGCTACATGACCTGGCTGAAGCAGAATCGCGGCCTCGATTTCAAGGATTACGACGCGCTCTATCGCTGGTCGGTGACCGAGACCGAGCCGTTCTGGGACAGCCTGTGGCAGTTCTACGATGTGAAGACGCACAAGCCCTACAGCAAGGTGCTGGCCGATGCGTCGATGCCCGGCGCCAAATGGTTCACCGGCGCGGAAGTGAACTATGTCGACCAGGTGATGCGCCATGTCACCGACAGCCGCCCGGCGATCCTCTACGCTTCCGAGACCGAGCCGCTCAAGGCCATGGGCTGGCATGAATTGCGCGACCGCGTTGCCGCCGTCGCCGCCTATCTGCGCCAGCGCGGCATCAAGCCGGGCGACCGCGTGGTGGCCTATGCACCGAACACGCCGGAAACCCTGATCGCCTTCCTCGGCGCCGTGGCCATCGGCGCGGTGTGGTCGATCTGCGCCCCCGATATGGGCTTGCAGGCCGTGCTCGACCGCTTCAAGCAGATCGAGCCGGTGGCTTTGTTCGCCGTCGAGGGCGTGCATTACAACGGCAAGCCGATCGACCGCCGCGACATGGTGGGCGAGATCGTCGCCGCGCTGCCCTCGTTGCGCGACATGATCCTGTTGCCGAGCCAGGCCGAGGCGATGACGCTGCCCGCAAACCTGACCGTGGCGCGCTGGGCCGATATCGCCTTCCAGCCGGCGGAGTTGCAGATCCTGCCGGTGCCCTACGATCATCCGATCTGGGTGGTGTATTCTTCGGGCACGACGGGTCTGCCCAAGCCCATCGTGCATGGCCATGGCGGCATCATCCTCGAATTGATGAAGATGATGCAGTTGCATAACGACCTCGGCCCCGACGATGTGTTCCACTGGTATTCCAGCACCGGCTGGATCATGTGGAACGCGCAGGTCGCCGGCCTGTGTACGGGCGCGACGATTGCGATTTATGACGGCAGCCCGGCCTGGCCGGATTGGGGCCGGCTGTGGCGCTTCATCGGCGAGGCCAAGACGACGTTCTTCGGTGCCGGCGCCGCCTTCTTCGCCTCCTGCCTGAAAGCCGAGATCAAGCCGCGCGAGATCGCCGATCTCTCCGCGTTGCGCTCGGTCGGCTCCACCGGCTCGCCGCTATCGGAAGATGCCTATGCCTGGATCTACCGTGAGCTTGGCGACGCGGTCTGGCTGTCCTCGATTTCCGGCGGCACCGATTTCGCTGGTGCCTTTGTCGGCGGCTGCGTCATGCTGCCGATCTATGCCGGCGAGATGCAGGTGCGCTGCCTCGGCGCCGACATCCAGGCTTTCGATGAGGACGGCAATTCGCTGATCGACCAGGTCGGCGAACTGGTCTGCGTCAAGCCGCTGCCCTCGATGCCGCTCTATCTGTGGAACGACGCGGATGGCGCCCGCTACCGGGGCAGCTATTTCGACGTCTATCCCGGCATCTGGCGCCATGGTGACTGGATCCGCATCACGCCGCGCGGCGGCTCGATCATCTATGGCCGTTCGGATGCCACCATCAACCGCCATGGCCTGCGGCTCGGCACGGCGGAAATCTATCGCGCCGTCGAGGAACTGCCCGAGGTGCTGGATAGCCTGGTGATCGACCTGGAATATCTCGGCCGCGAAAGCTTCATGCCGCTGTTCGTGGTGCTGCGCGAAGGCTTGACCCTGGATGATGCGCTGAAGCAGAAGATCAACGGCGCCATCCGCCAGGCGGTCTCGGCGCGCTTCATCCCCAACGACATGGTGCAGGTGGCGGAAGTGCCGCGCACGCTCTCGGGCAAGAAGCTGGAAGTGCCGGTGAAGAAAATCCTGCTCGGCCAATCGCCCGAGAAAGTCGCCAATCCCGGCGCCATGAGCAATCCGCAGAGCCTGAAATGGTACGCGGATTATGCGAGGAAGCTGAATCAGTAATTTCTCGTCATCCTCGCCAAGGCCCGGGCATAACGACATACTTTATTTGTCACTCTCGCGAACGCGAGAGTGACGACCTGTTGTTGTTTACTCGTCATCCTCGGGCTTGACCCGAGGATCTCAGGCCGCGCTGAGAGAGATGCGCGGATCAAGTCCGCGCATGACGATTTTGTTTTGTGTCTAAAGCTGCGCCCTTCGCGCCAGGTAGATGCCGCAGAGCACCACCAGGCCGCCGCCGATCTGCAGCGGGGTCAGGCCCTCGCCGAGCCAGAGCCAGCCGAAGAAGGCCGCCGCCACCGGCTGCAACAGCACCACCAGCGAGGAGAATGACGCCGGCAGGTGGCCAAGCGCATAGGCGATCAGGCCCTGCCCCAGCGCATGGCTGACCCAGGCGAGGCCGAACAGCGTGAGCCAGCCCTGCGCGGTTGCCGGCAGCAGGCCTTCGCCCATCAGCAAGGTCGCCGGCAGCAGGGCCAGCGCCGTCACCAGGCTGGACCACAGCATCAGCGACTGGGTGCCATGGCGGCCGCGCAGCTTGGCCACGGCGATCATGTAGAGGCCATAGAAGCCGGCGGTGGCGAAGGCCAGCATGTCGCCGAACACATTGGTGCCGCCAAGCTGGAAGCTGGAGCCGACCAGCATCAGCGCGCCGCAGATCGACACCGCCATCGCCAGCATGAACAGCCTGTTGATGCGCTCGCGCAGCACCAGCCAGGCGCCGAGCGTGACGATCACCGGGGCGAAGTTGCTGAGCAGGGTGGCGTTCGCGACCGACGTGTATTTGATCGCCAGATGCCAGAAGAACAGGTCGCCGGCAAACAGCAGGCCGGGCAGCAGGATCAGACTGAGCGGCGGCAGCGTGCTGCGCTCAGGCGCCGGGGCACGGACCATAAACCACAGCCAGAGCGGCGGGATCGCGAGTGCAGTGCGGTAGAAACCGGTGGCGGTGGGGCCGACCTCGGAGAGCCGCACGAAGATCGGCGAGAAGGCGATGGCCAGGGCGCCGACGATCAGCGCCGCCAGGGCCCAGTTCTGGGCCTTCGTTGCAGCCAGGGCCACGGCCTGGGGTGGGGCCGGAGGCGAGGCTTTAGTGGGCGTTTCCATGCCGGATCGTTACGCCCGGACGGAGCCGCGCTCAAGCCGCGCGGGAGATAAATTTGTTCGCCCCAACCGGGCAGTTACCTTAAAATCGAACTTCTGTTACATAAGCCGTATCAAAATTCCCGGGAGGAACAACAGCCATGCGTCTCGCATCGCGCACGCTTACCGCTTTCGCCGCCATTCTGGCCGCCGGCACGTTCATGGGCGGCGCCGCCCAGGCCCAGACCGTGATGCGCATCAGCCATCCGGTGCCGACCGCGCACCATGTGCACAAGGCCGTGGAAGCCTTCAAGGCCGATCTCGAAGCCCGCACCAAGGGCACCATGCGCGTGGAAATCTTCCCCGCCGAACAACTCGCCAAGCAGAGCGAGACCCATGCCAGCGTGGCGCGCGGCGCCTTCGAGGCCGGCGTGCTGACCAACTTCACCTGGGGCAACACCGTCCCTGAGATGAACGTGCTGACCATCCCCTACCTGCTGACCGACCTGGAGAAGATCAAGAAATTCCCAGGCTCGCCGGCGGCGCTGATCCTGGAGCAGGCTTTGCTAGCCAAGGGCGTGCGCAATGTCACCTGGTTCTACACCACGCGGCAATCGATCTTCACTTCGGCGAAGAAGCCGATCGTGCAGCTTGAGGACCTCAAGGGCCTGAAGATCCGCGGCCTCTCGGCGCTGTCCGATACCGGCCTTGCCGCCATCGGCGCCTCGCCGACCCCGACGCCGGCGCCGGAAGTCTACCAGGCGCTGCAATCCGGCGTGCTCGATGCCGGCCTCACCGACGTGTCGGCCGCCGTCAGCCGCCGCTTCTATGAAGTGCAGAAGTTCGGCACCGTGGCGCCGTATTTCTCGGTCTACTTCCACATGTTCGCCAATCCGGCCTGGTATAACCGCCTCACCACCGGCGAGAAGGACGCGCTGGCGGCCGCCGCCAAGAAGGCCGAAGCCGACATGATCGGCCTGACCGAAGCGACCGCCGAAGCCGCGATCAAGGAACTGCCGCAGAAGGGCATGACCATTCACATGCAGACCCCGGCCGAGGCCGCCACCTGGAAGGCGGCGCTGCAGAAGCCGGTGATCGATGCCTTCGTGAAGGCGGTGCCGGAAAACGGCCCGAAGCTGATCGACGCGCTCAACAAGCTCTGAGATGGCTTTGATCACACGCTTCATCGCGTTGCTGTCGGGCCTCGCCGCGCAAGTGGCGGGGCTCGCGGCTTTGGTCTGCCTGGCGCTGGTGGGTGCCGGCGTGGTGGCGCGCTATTTCTTCCATGCGGCGCAAAGCTGGATCGATGAAAGCGCCACCTGGCTGGTGATCATCATGGTGCTGCTGGCGATGCCGGAAGCGCAACGGCTGAACGCCAATATCGGCGTCGATGCCCTGGTGACGAAATTCAACCGCACCGGCCAGCGCCTGCTGGCGGTGTTTTCCGCCGCATCCGTGGCGGTGGTCGGCGGCCTGATGCTGTGGGCCGGCATCGATACCGTCAGCTTCTCGCAGATGATCGGCGTGAAGGCCAACACGCTGGCCTGGGTGCCGATGTGGTGGATTCATATTTTCCTGCCCATCGGCGGCACGTTACTGCTGCTGGTCGCCCTGGTGCAGTTGGCCGAAGCCGTCAGCCCGAAATGGCAACCGCCGGTCGCCGATGATCCGATCCACGGCACCCGCAGCCACGAGTAACGCAGCGCCATGTCCTTCATCATCATCCTCACGCTGCTGATCGCCCTGCTCTATACCGGCCTGCCGATGTTCGCCGGCATGTTCCTGTTCTCTGCCGCCGTGCTGTTCTACGTCGAGGGCAGCATCCCGACGCTGGGCGAATTCATCATCGGGCAATTGGATGGCTACCTGCTGGTGGCGATCCCGCTATTCATGCTGATGTCGCATTTCATGGTGCGCGGCAAGGTGGTGGATGACCTCTACGGCGCCGCCTACACCTTCATGCGCCATATCCCCGGCGGCCTCGGCATCGCCACCGTGTTCGCCTGCGCGGTCTTTGCCGCGATTTCCGGCTCCTCGGTGGCCACCGCGCTGACCATCGGCGCCGTCGCAATTCCGCAGATGCTGAAATATGGCTACACGCCGCGCGGGGCATACGGTGTCGTTGCCGGCGGCGGCACCCTCGGCATCCTGATTCCGCCTTCCGCGCCGATGGTGCTTTACGGCGTCGCCTCCGATACCTCGGTCGGCGCGCTGTTCATGGCCGGCGTGTTCCCCGGCATCCTGATGGCGGTGATCTTCGCCGCCTATTGCTGGTTCACCGAAGGCCGCATGGAGCAGAAGCGCATCAATGCCGGCGGCTATATCCGCCCGGCCCGCGCCTCGCCGGCCGAGATGGGCGCCGCGCTGAAACGTTCCTTCTGGGCCTTCACGCTGCCGCCCTTCGTGCTCGGCGGCATGTATCTCGGCATCTTCACCGCCACCGAGGCCGCCGCCACCGGCGCGCTCTGGGCCTTGTTCATCGCCACCTTCATCTACCGCAAATTCGGCCTCAAGGACCTCTGGCAGGGCGGCCAGGAAGCGGCGCGCACCTCGGCGGTGCTGTTCCTGATCATCGTTTCTGCCGGCCTGTTCGGCCATATGCTGACCAAGCTGCATATCCCGGACCAGCTCGTTGCCATCGTGGTCGAGAATAACCTGACCAAGTACCAGTTCCTCGCCATTCTGATGGTGGTGATCTTCATCCTGGGCCTGATCCTGGAAAGCTTCTCTATCATCCTGATCACCACGCCGGTGATCCTGCCGGTGATGGCGGCGCTCGGCATCGACAAGGTGTGGTATGGCGTGCTGCTCACCATCAACCTGGAACTGGCGCTGATCTCGCCGCCGGTCGGCATGAACCTGATTGTCATCCGTTCCATCACCGGCGCGCCGCTGGTCGAGGTGGACAAGGCCGCCATCCCCTATATGCTGATGCTCGGGTTGGGTATTGCCCTGATCATGCTGTTTCCGGAAGTGGCGCTATGGCTTCCCTCCACGATGAAGCTCGGTCAATAGACAGGGAAACTCGGTCAATAAGCCGCCGCGACCTGCTGAAAGGCATCGCGGCGACCGGCCTGCTGGTGGGCATGCCGCTTCCCTTCGAGGCTCAAGCCCAGGGACAGCAACGCGTGCGCAGCGTGCAGAGCTTCCAGCTTGGCATCTGGCTGCATATCGGCGCCGACGACCGCGCCACCGTGCTGCTGTGCCAGTCGGAGATGGGCCAGGGCGTGCATACAATGCTGCCGACCCTGGTGGCCGAGGAACTGGACATGCCGCTGGAGCGCATCGACGTGCGCAATGCCCCGGCGGATGCGATCTACCGCAACACCTATCTGGTGAAGGCGATGCTGGCCGGCGGCAGCCCTGAGAAGCTCGGGTCCGCCGCCGACTGGCTGCTGGAACGCATGGGCCGTGTCGCCGGGCAGCAGATCACCGGCGGCTCCAGTTCGGTGCGCTGGCTGTTCCAGCCCTTGCGCCGCGCCGGCGCCGTGGCACGGCTGCAACTGGTGCAAGCCGCAGCCTCGGCCTGGGGCGTGGCCGTGCAGGAATGCCGCGCCGAGGCCGGCCGTGTGCTGCATCCGGCTTCAGGCCGCAGCCTCGGCTATGGCGAACTGGTGGAAGCCGCAGCATCACTGCCCGCGCCCGCCGATGTGGTGCTGAAAGACCCTGAGCAATGGACCCTGCTCGGCAGGCCGCAGCAGCGCCTCGATACGCCGGCCAAGATCGACGGCTCAGCGCGCTTCGGCATTGATGTGCGCGAACCGGGGCAGCTTTTCGCCGTGGTGCGCTTCGCGCCGCAACTGGGCGCCAAGCTGAAAAGCCTGGATGGCACCAAGGCATTGGCTCTGCCCGGCGTGAAGGCCGTGGTGGCGCTGGACAATGGCTTCGCTGTGGTCGCCGACAGCACCTGGCGGGCGCTGAGCGCGCGCGACGCCGTAAACGCTCAATGGGGCCCGGGCGCGCAGGACCTGCTGGATAGCGCCACGCTATGGCGCATGTATGAGCAAAGCTTCGTCACCGGCAAGCCGGACAAGGCGGTGAGCCATGGCGATGCCGACAAGGCACTGGCTTCCGCCGCGACAACCCTTGATGCCGAATACCGCCTGCCGCTGCTGGCCCATGCTGCACTCGAGCCGATGAATGCCACGGTACGGCTCGGCCGCGATGGCTTTGTCGATGTCTGGGCGCCGACCCAGGGCCAGGACCTCGCGCGCAAGGCCGCCGCCGATGGCACCGGCATCGATGCCGACAAGGTGCGGGTGCATACCACCTTCCTTGGTGGCGGTTTCGGGCGCCGCGCGGAAGGCGATTTCGTGGCGGTGGCGGCGCGCGTCGCCAAGGCGGTACCCGGCCTGCCGATCCAGGTGCTGTGGCCGCGCGAAGAGGATATGCGCAACGATTTCTACCGCCCGGCCAGCCTGCATCGCCTGCGTGTAGGCCTGGATGCACAGGGCAGCATCACCGCCTGGAAACAGGTCATCGCCTGCCCCTCGATCATGCGCCGGGTGTTTCCGCCTTCACGCTTCCTCGGGCCGGACGAAACCGCCTTCGAGGGCGCCCATGAGGCGGCCTATGCGATACCCGATCTGCGATTGGACTGGCTGCCGGTGGAAACCCCGGTGCCGGTCGGCTTCTGGCGCTCGGTCGGCCATTCGCATACCGCCTTTGTGAAGGAAACCATGATCGACCAGGCGGCGTTGCAGGCCGGCATCGATCCGCTGGCCTATCGCATGAAGCTGCTGGCCAATGCGCCGCGCCATCAGGCTGTTCTTGAACTCGTCGCCGCCAAGGCTGGCTGGGATGCGCCTTTGCTGCCCGGCCAGGGCCGTGGCCTGGCGTTGCACACCTCCTTCGGCGCCATCGTCGCGCAAGTCGTGGAACTGGAACTCGATAAGGGTAAGCCGCGCCTCAGCCGCATCACGGTGGCCGCCGATATCGGCCGCGTGCTGAACCCGAATATCGCCGAGGCGCAATTCTCCGGCGCCGTGGTGTTCGCGCTGGCCGCCGCGCTGCATGGCGAAGTGACCCTGAAGAACGGCGGCGTGGTGGAAGAGAATTTCGACAGCTACCAGATGCCGCGCCTGGCCGACACGCCGCCGATTGCGGTGCATTTCATCGCCAGCAGCGCGCCTCCCGGCGGTGCCGGCGAACCTGGCGTGCCGCCGCTGGCGCCGGCTTTAGCCAACGCCATCCAGCGTGCCGGCGGGCCACGCCTGACCCGCCTGCCGATCCTTACGCAGATGGCTTAGGCCTCACCCCGATGGCTTGAGCCGTTCCACAAGCCGGCTTGCCAGCCAGGCAAGGTGTCGGGCAGCGGCCGGCGACATGGCAGCCGCGCGCAGAAAGCCGTGGATCATGCCCTCGGCAGAATGAAAATCGACAGCGACGCCGGCATTGGCCAGCTTGGCGGCATAGGCGCGGCCCTCATCGCGCAGCGGATCATGCTCTGCCACCAGAATGACCGTGGGTGGCAGCCCTTGCAGTTCCTCATGGCGCAGGGGCGCCACTTCCGGCCGGCCGCGTGACCCCTCTCCCGCCGTGTAATGCATCCAGAAACTGCGCGCCAGGGCGCGGCTGAGAAACGGCCCGCCGGCATTCTGGTGATAGGAAACCGTATCGAAATAATCGTCCAGCGCCGGGTAGATCAGGCATTGCGCGGCCAGAGGCACGGTCCGTTGTTGCTGCGCTATGGCCGCGGCGATATTCGCGCCGGCGCTGTCGCCGCCAATGGCCAGCCGCGCCGCGTCAATCCCCAGTGCCGCCGCCTTGCGGTGCAGCCAGCGCAGCGCGCTGACGCCGTCGATGAAGCCGGCAGGGAAAGGATGCTCCGGGGCCAGTCGGTATTCGACGCTGAACACAGTAATGCCGGCCTGCAATGCCAATGCGGCGGTGATCGCTTCATGGCTGGCGATGCTGCCCATCACCCAGCCGCCGCCATGGAAGTAAAGCAGGGCCGGCAGCGGTCCACGCACCGTTTTCGGATGATAGCAGCGCACGGCAACGCCATCGGCATCATGGTCGCTGACCAGCAGCGCCTCGGGCAACGGCGCGGGTGACCCGGCCAATGCCGCGATGCGGCGGCGGTATTCCACCACCGGCAGGCTTTCGGGCGGCTCAGGAAAGGCTTGGTCGAGCGCGGCGATGAATGCCGACAGGGATGGTTCAATTTTCATCGCCACACCCGACCAATTCGCTCAGCCACCGATCAGCGGACAGCCGCTTTCCTTTTCGCTCATAAAGGCCTGCTCACCCGGCAGGGTGCGCAGGATCTTGTAGTAATCCCACGGCCCCTTGGATTCCTGCGGCGTTTTCACCTGCACCAGATACATGTCATGCACCATGCGACCATTACGGAGAATCTTGCCACCCTCGGCGAACATGTCGTTCACCGGCATGGTGCGCATCGCCGCCGCCACCTTGGCGCCGTCATCGGTGCCGGCCTGCTCGATGGCCTTGAGATAATGCCGCACCGACGAATACGTGCCCGCCTGCGGCCCGCTCGGCTTCTTGCCGGTGCGCTTCTCGAATTCCGCCGACCAGGCCCGGCTGGCGGGCGTGCGGTCCCAATAGAAGGAGGTAGTGAAATTCAGGCCCTGGGCCACCCGCAGGCCCATGGAATGCACATCGTTGATGAACACCACCATCGGCACCAGCCGCTGCTTGCCGCGTCCGATATCGAATTCTGCGGCCTGCTTCAGGGCATTGCTGGTATCGCCGCCGGCATTGGCCAGACCGATCACATCCGCCTTAGAGCTTTGCGCCTGCAGCAGGAAGGAAGAGAAATCGGCGCTGTTCAGCGGATGCTTCGCCTCGCCGACGATCTTGCCGCCGACACTATCGAGCAGGCGGGCCACATCGGCCTGCATGGCATGGCCGAAGGCATAGTCAGCCGTGATGAAATACCAGCTCTTGCCGCCCTCCTGGAACACCGCCTTGGCGGTGCCGACCGAGAAGGCATAGGTGTCGTAGGTCCACATGAAGCCAGTGGGCGAGCAGGCCTTGCCGGTCAGCGCCGTGGTGGCGGCGCCGGAGACCAGACTGACCTTGCCCTTCTGCTTGGCCAGTTCCTGCACCGCCAGCGCCACCGAGGAGGTGGGCAGGTCGGCGATGACATCGACGCGATCCTTGTCGAACCACTGGCGCGCGATGGCGGAGCCGACATCGGGCTTGTTCTGATGGTCGGCGGAAACCAGTTCGACCGGCACGCCGTTGACCTTGCCGCCGAATTCCTCCACCGCCATGCGGGCGGCGATGATCGAACCCGTGCCGCTGGCATCGGAATAGACGCTGCCCTGGTCGGTCAGCACACCGATGACAATGGCATTGTCGGAATATTGCGCCAAAGCCGGCGAGGCAGCGAACATGGCCGGCAAGCTAACGAGCGCGGCAGCGGTAAGGCGGCATTTCAGCATGATTTCCTCCCGGCGGGTTCTGGTTGCCGGGATCGTCGCCGAAACGCTCAGGCCGGGCTCAACCCAGCGCGCACCGCGTCATGCACCAGAGCGCATTCCGGCCCGGCGCAACGCGCTGGGGGTTTCGCCGAAACGGCGGCGAAAAGCGCGGCTGAAATGGGTTGGGTGGTTGAAGCCGGCGGCAAAAGCGATATCCGTGAGGCTACGACCGGACTGGCGCGGATCCAGCAGGGTACGGCGGCAATGCTCAAGCCGGGCTTCCAGTACATGCTCGCCAAGGCTCTGGCCCGTGGCGCGCAGCACCTGATGCAGGTAGCGCACAGAAATCCCCACCCCGGCAGCCACCGCCGCAGGCGAGAGGTCGCCAGCCAGGTTCTGGCGGATATGGCGACGGATGCGGGCGCTATGAGCGGCACGCACGCTACCGTCATCAGCCTCCATGTCATCTTCCGGTCGCGCCAGCAGGAAGGCGACAAGGTCTATCAGCCGCTCGGTGAGGAAATCCGCTTCGGCTTCGGTGCAGCCCGCCAATGTTGCCGATACCTGCGCCGCGAAGTCGGCAACCAGACTGGCGCGGCAGCCCGGCCCGCCCAGCGCGAACTGGTAGGTAGGCGCCAGCCGTGGCAGGCGCTGACGCAGACGCCCCAGCGGGATCATCACATTCGCGGTGTCGAAACCGCTCCGGTCATGCGAGCGATAAGGAATGGCATTGGACAACAGATAGAGTTGCCCCGGCGCCAGCAGAACCTCGCCCCGCGCCGTGCTGATGCCCCAGGGACCATGCAGCGGCCGGCTGAGTGCATAGAACTGATCCGCCATGGCGGCAAGATTGCGCTTGGTGCGGATCAGGTTCTGGCCACGGTAGGACACGGTATTGAACACCAGCCCGCCCATGGCACGGCTGTGGATCGAGCCGGCGAGCGGCTCGCGCCCGGTCGGCTCGATCTCCACCTCGCCCCAGATGCCGGACAGCACGGTTCTCCAGGCCTCGGCGCGTTGCGACGCCGGCAGGCCATCAGTGGAGAAACGCAATTCCCGCATCGCCTCGTCGTCCCCAGGTCGCGCGCTTAAGCCGCCGCCGGCTTACTTCTTCCCAGCCATTGCACGCCGCACAGCACGGCGGTGAGCAGGATGCCGGCGATCTTGATCGGCTCGATATGCTGCACCTCGATGAAGCCGAACAGGGCATCCATGATCGAGGGGAACAGCAGCATCGTGCCGGCCAGGATGAAGGCAAGCTGCAGCGCCAGGCCAGTGCGCTTCATGAAGAAGCCTTGCGTGGCGATGCCATAGGCGAAGATGCCGACGCAGGTGGAGAAGCTGACCCAGACGATCTGCAGCCAGGAGCCATCCTTGGGCATTTCCAGCAGCAGACCGATGCCGAGCGGATCGAGCACGAACACGAACGGCACCAGGAAGGCCGGCATGGTGTATTTCCAGCTTTGCAGCGTCGTGGTGTAGGGGCTGGCGCCAGTGATCGCTGCCGCTGCGAAGGGCGACAGGGCGGTCGGCGGCGACACTTCGGAGAGCACCGCGTAATAGAAGATGAACATATGCGCGGCGTAATCCTTCACGCCGAGCTGGATCAGCGCCGGTGCCGCGATCACCGCGCAGATGATGTAGGACGCCGTGACCGGCACGGCGAGGCCGACGATCCATACGATCAGCGCGGTGTAGACCGCTGTCAGTACCAGGCTGCCGCCGGCATAGGCGATGGCGATGGAACTGAACTTCAAGCCCAGACCCGTGAGCGTGACGACGCCGACGATGATGCCGGCGGCGGCGCAGGTCGCCGCCGTGCCAAGCACGCCGACCGAGCCCGATGCCAGCGCCTCGATCAGCTTCTTTGGCACCAGGGCGGTATCGCGGCGGCAATAGCTCACGGCGACAGCCAGGATAGTGGCCCAGAACACGCTCAACACCGGCGAGAAGCCGAGCAGCATCAGCACCACGATCGAGATCAGCGAGGTGAAGTGATAGCCATACTGTTTGGTCAGCGCCCACAGGCTCTGGCGCTCGCCCATATCAACATTGGCGATGGCGTATTTGCCGGTATCCAGCTCCACCATCACCAGCAGGCTGAAGTAGTAGAGCAGGGTCGGGATCGCCGCCATGCGGATGACGTCGAGATAGGAAATCTTGAGGAACTCGGCGATCAGGAAGGCCGCCGCGCCCAGCACCGGCGGTGAGATGATGGCGCCGAGGCCGCCCGCCGCCAGCAAGCCGCCTGCGGCTGCCGGCAGATAGCCGGCGCGCTTCAGCATTGGCCAGGCCACCGAACCGATGGTGACGGTGGTGGCGACGCCGGAGCCCGAGGGACCGCCGAGCAGGAAGGAGGACAGCACGATGGCGCGGCCGGTCGAGTTGGTCTTGCCGCCCAGCGCCGAGAAAGAGAAATCGATGAAGAATTTGCCGGCGCCGGAGAATTGCAGCACGGCACCGAAGATGGTGAACAGGATGATCAGGCTGGAGGACACATCGACCGCGGTGCCGAAGATGCCTTCCAGCGTCATGTAGAGATGGCCGACCAGTCGGTCGAGATCATAACCCTTGTGAGTCCAGGGCGCCGGCAGGTAGGGCCCGAACAGCGCATACAGGATGAAAAGGATCGCCACCACCGGCATGATCCAGCCGGTGGTGCGGCGCGTTGCCTCCAGCACCAGCAGGATAAACACGGCGCCGACCATCATGTCGGTCTGGTTCGGCAAGGTGGCGCGGTCGGTGAGGTCCTCGCCGCCCTGGAGCAGATACCAGATGGTGCCGATGCCGATCAGCGCGGTGAGCACATCCCACCAACGGATACGGTCGCGGAAACGGGCGGCGATGGGAAACAGCAGGAAGGTGAGCAGCAGCACGAAGCCGACATGGATCGGGCGCAATTCCTGGGTCGGCACGATGTCGTAGGCAGCATAGAGATGGAACAGCGTCATGATCACCGCCAAAGCCGTGATCAGATGGCCGCTCCAGCCGGAAAGCCGGTTGGCCGCGCCCTCTTCCTGCTCGATATATTCCTCGACCTTGCGCTGAGTGTCGGCGTCCAGGCCCTGCGTGATCTTGCCGCTGTCGTCGCTCATCCCACTCCCCCTTACGCTACGTTTATCTGAATCCCTGCTTATCTTATGTAGAGTTTACGCACCCCACTTAAAACAAACCCTGCTCCAGCCTCCGCTGGAGCAGGGTTCGGCCTGAACGCTGACGCTCAGGCTTACTCGGTCTTGATGCCCTTCTCGGCGAAATACTTCAGCGCACCGGGATGGAAGGCCACCGGCGTGTTCGTCTTGAGCTGGGTCTCGGCCTTGATGTTCTTGGCCTCGGCATGCACCTGGGCCAATTCATCGCGCTTCTCGAAGATGGTCTTGACGATGTTGTAGGCAACGTCGTCCGGCATCGAGTCATGCGCCAGCAGGATGTTCCATACGCTGGAAATGGCGTTAGGCTTGTCCTGGCCCGGATAGGTGCCGGCCGGGATGGTGCCGGCGGCATAGAGCGGGCCGTACTTGGCGTTCATCTTCGCCACCAGATCGGAATGATCGATCAGCTTCAGCTTGGTGCCCGGCGTGGCGCCGAGATCGGTCACCGCCGCGGTCGGCAGGCCGCCGACCCAGAAATAGGCGTCGATCTTCTTGTCCTTCATCGCGTTGGTGGACTCGGCCGCACCCAGGCGCTCGCGCTTGAGGTCCTTGTCCTTGTCGATGCCGGCGGCTTCGAGCACGCGGAAGGCCATCACTTCGGTGGCCGAACCCGGCGAGCCGGTGGAGACGCGCTTGCCCTTGAGGTCCGCCATGCTGTTGACGCCCGAGCCATCCACCGACACCACATGCATGATGTTCGGATACAGCACGGCCAGCGCCTTATGCGCCACCGGGGCGCCCTTGAACTTGTCCTCGCCGCGCGAGGCATCGAGCGAGGCATCGGCCATCGAGAAGCCGATATCCGCCTTCTTGGCGCCAACCAGCTTCAGATTGTCGACCGAACCGCCGGTGACTTCGGCAGTCGCCTGCCAGCCCGGCACATACTTGGTGAGCAGATTGGCGAGGCCGCCGCCCATCGGATAATAGACGCCGCCGGTACCGCCGGTGGCGATCGACAGGTTGCGCGACTGCGCCTCGGCGCTGCCCGCCATCGCAACCGCGCCGATCAGCGCCATGCTAAACAGAATCCGCTTCATCGTTCGTTCCTCCGTTTATGGGATCTTGACGGGAACTATTGGCTGTCCCTCGCCCCAACTATAAGTGGTCAGCGCGCCGCTGCCAACCGGGCAATGCCATCCCGGGCCAGAAGCCGCAGATTGCCCAGCAGCGGCAGCGCATACGCCGCGGAAATCAGCGCCCAGGCGAGGCCTTCGCGATTGCTCGGGCGCTCGATCAGCACCACCATCACCGCCGAACAGAGCAGCAGCCAGGCGAGAATCGCTTCGCAGCGCAAGGTGATCGGCGATTCTGCCGTTTTATCGGGCAAAGCAAAGCCGGTGGCGAGAGAGCTGCCGCGCGAGGCGGCACCGAAAACCGCCAGCAGCAGGAATCCGGCAATCGGCAGCAAAGCGTAATCGATGGGAAAATCGCGATAGCGGCCGGCGATGGCGAGCATCAGATTCTGGTACAGCGCATAGAGCGCGAAGGCAGCGAACAGCCACTCGCCGAGCCGCACGCGATAAAGCCGGCGGTATTCCGCCAGCTTGGCTTCGCTGACGGTGTGATTGCCGAGCGGCAGATAGAGCGGCGCGAAGGATTTCAGTTCGCGCAGCCGGTGGCCCAGGCCGATAAAGGCGGCACGCGGCGCCTCCTTGCCGGAGAGGCGGTCGAGCACTTCCGAGAACAGCAGCAGCGCGAAGATCGATTGCAGCCCCAGCATGATGAGGAATTCGCTGAAACGCAGCGTGCTGAAATTGTAGCTGACGCCATGCTCGACGCAGGCGGCCAGCGCTGCACCGGCGACCTGGATCAACAGCACGGCACCGAGCATGCGCCAGGGCTGCAGGCTGATCAGGCGCGAGACCTGCAGCACTGCCAGAATCAGGCCGATCAGGCTGGCGAGGGCTGCATAGATCGACCAGTTCGGCAATTCGGACAGCCGGCCATCGGCGTCGTATTTCGGATGGCGCAATTCATCGAGCAGGCCCCAGGCACCGCCGACGGTGCCTTCCAGCGCCACCTTCCAGGGCTGATCGAACGCTTCGACCAGGTTGTAGTCGAGCTTCTTCTCTTCGGCGAGGCGGATGAAATCGCTGATGAAGCTGGCGGCCTCATGGCGCGTCGGCACGGCTTCACGGCGCGAGCGGCCAAGCGATGGCCAGCCGACTTCGCCGATCAGGATCGGCTTACCCGGCAGCTTGGCCTGCACGATGTTGTAGACATCCAGGATATGCGGCATCGAGTGATCGACCGCGATCGGCACATCCTCCCAATAGGGCAGGAAATGCACCGTGACGAAATCGACCTCGTCGAGCAGTTGCGGATTGCGCAGCCAGAATTCCCACACATCGGCATAGGAAACCGGCTGCTTCACCGCCGCCTTGACGCGGCGGATATAGCTGATGAGCTGGTCGACCGTGAGGTCCTTGCGCAGCAGGACCTCGTTGCCGACGATCACGCGCTTGATGGTATCGGGATAGCGGTTGGCCTGATCGATCAGCGCCTCAACCTCTTCCTCGTTGACATTCGGCAGTTGGCCGAGCCAGGCCGAATGCGTCACCTCGAGGCCGTAGCGGCCGGCCAGTTCAGGCACCGCCTCCAGGCCTTCGCGCGAGGTGTAGGTGCGCACGCCGCGCGCCACGGCACGCACGGCATTGAGGTCCTCGGCGATTTCCTCGCGTGTCGGATAGACCTTGGTGAGCGGACTCTGGCCGCGCTTGAACGGCGCGAAGGACACGCTTTTCACCTGTCCGATGGGTTGGCCGACGGCGGTGTTGCCATAGGGCAGCGGCCGGTTCGGATACCACCAGGCGGCGGCGTTGAGCAAAGCCGCCAGGGCCAGGAAGCACAGCAGATACAGGAAGCGGCGGGCCGGCGCGGTCATCGTCGGTCTCTACTCGGATCGTTATGCGGCGGCGCCTAGTCGGCACCGGCGCTGGGGTTGGGGGAGCCGGCTTTCGGCAGCGCGAACAGGCTGGGCACCGGGGCATTCTTCGCCACGTCGCCGGGCTTGCGGAAGCGGCCCTTGGCGGTCGAGATCATCGCCAGCGCCAGCGTGGCATAATAAGGCAAAGCCTGCGCCAGCATCACCACGCCCCAGAGCCGGGCTTCGGGGTCCTGGCCGCCCTGGAAATTCCACATCGCGATGCCGGCGGCGGTGAGCAGCGCGCCGAGCAGCGATTCCTCGCGGGCAATGATCATCGCCTGCACCAGGGCGGGTTGGTTCTCATGCTTCGGCGTGCGGATGAAGGGCAGTTTCGAGGTGAACAGGCCGGCCAGCATCGCCTTGGCGATAGTGTAGGTGAGCGCCAGGCCGGCAAGGCCGGCGCCAAGGCGCTGGCGGAAGCTGCATTGCACGCGGATCTTATAGAGCCACAGGAACTGCGCCACCTTGGCGATGAACACCGCCACCACCGGCAGCAGGAACAGGCCGAGCGGCAATTCGAAATATTTCGGCATCACCAGCACGCCAACGGTCCAGGCCAGCGACGAGATGGCGAAGACCAGGCCGAGCGCATCGGCGAACCAGGGCAGCCAGCCGGCGACGAAATGGTAGCGCTGCATCGGATCGAGCTTGCGCGTGTCGCCGGGCAGCATGTCGCGCCAGTGGCGCTTGAGGATCTGCACCGCGCCATAGGCCCAGCGATAGCGCTGGGTCTTGTAGGCGCCGAAGCTGTCCGGCGTCAGGCCATAGCCGAAGCGGCGGTCGGTGTAGATCGACTTCCAGCCGCCGGCCAGCAGCCGCAGGCCCATCTCGCTATCCTCGCAGATGCACCATTCCGCCCAGGGACCGACATGGTCGATGGCGGCGCGGCGCACCAGGGTCATGGTGCCATGCTGGATGATGGCGTCGCGTTCGTTCCGCTGCACCATGCCGATCTGGAAGAAACCGGCATATTCCCAGTTGATGTACTCCTTGAACGCATCTTCCTTCCAGTCGTAGTGGTCCTGCGGCGCCTGCACGAAGCCCACTTCCGGCTGGTCGAAATGCGGCACCAGCGCGCTGAGCCAATCCGGCTCCACCAGATAGTCGGCGTCGATCACGCCCACCACCTCGGTATCGGGCGCCATGTTGCGCAGCGCGAAATTCAGCGCGCCGGCCTTGAAGCCCTTCAGCGGCGAGACGTGGAAGAAGCGGAAACGCGGCCCCAGCTTGGCGCAATGCGCCTCCACCGGGCGCCACACCGCCTCGTCCTTGGTGTTGTTGTCGATCACCAGCACTTCGAAATTCGGGTAATCCATCGCCGCCAGCGCATCCAGCGTCTGCTTCAGCATTTCCGGCGGCTCGTTATAGGCCGGCACATGGATCGAGACTTTCGGCCAGTGCTGGCGCGACAGGTCTGCCTTGTGCGGCAGGAACAGGCGCTTGCGCCGGTTCGACCAGATCACCTCCGACATTTCGAGGCCTTCCGCCAGCACCATGATGAACAGCATCACCAAGAGCGGCAGCAGCATCGCCCACATCAGCGCCACGCCGGGACTCATGTAGGTGCGGAATCCGGTATCGACGACCCAGACGATGGCGGCGGCAACCACCTGGATCAGCGCACCGAAGAACAGCCGCCCGGAAAAACGCAGGTCACTCCAGCGCGCCAGGAACCAGACCATCAGCGGCAGCGCGATCAGGATCGAGCCGGCGGCAAGCTGCGGCCAGTGCGGGCGATCCTCCACCGGGCCGATCATCGGGAATTTCGGCGTGCGGTCAGCGTTGTAGATGCCCCAATAGGCGCCGACAGAGCCTTCGATATTGCGCTTCCAGGGCTGATCGAAGGCTTCCATGATGAAGTAATCGAGGCCACGGGTATTGGCGATATTGAGGAAGTGGCGCAGGAAGGTGGCCTGCGAAGTCGGGCTCGGCACCGCCTCGCGGCGCGTGCGGCCTTCCGATGGCCAGCCGATCTCGGTGATCACCACCTTCTTGGTCGGATGTGCGTCCTTCACCTGCTGATAGCGGCCGAGCGCGTATTCCACCGCCTTGTCCGGCGCCTGCCCTTCCCAATAGGGCAGCAGATGGATGGCGATGAAATCGACCTCGCGGCCAAGCTGCGGATAGCGCAGCCAGATATCCCAGGTCTCGGCGGTGGAGATTTCGACGCCAGTGCCGGCAAGCTCGGTGCGCACGCGGCGGATATACTGGATCAGGTCGGAAATCGGCATGTCGAGCCGCAACATGGTTTCGTTGCCGACCAGCACGCGACGCACATTCTTGTTCTGCTTGACGATGCGCACGAGGTTGGCGATCTCTTCCTCGTTGCGCTCCAGCCGGCCATCGAGCCAGATGCCCTGCAGCACTTCCATGCCATAGCGGCTGGCAATCGGCGCGATCTCGCCCTGGCCATCCAGCGCCGAGTAGGTGCGCAGATACTTCACCTTGCTCGAGAGCAATTGCAGATCGCGGTCGATCTCGTCGGCGCTCGGATACTTTTTCTGCTGCGGCCCCTGGTCGGCCTGGAACGGCGAATAGTCGACGCCGTTGATCAGCTCACCCCAGGGACGCGGCTCGACCGGTGGATTGAGATAAATCCACCCGGCGATATTGGCGGCGATGACGAGAAGAAGGACGAACAGTCCCGAATAGCGCATGGATGCCTGCGAAGCTGATACTGATGGGGCCTGATACTGGTGATGAGACAGGCTGGTGATGAGACGGGCCGTTGCTGTCTGCGCCGGCTCCGCCCGCCACGCTTTTCCCGCCACGCGATCCGCCGCGTGGCATTGGGAAATAGCTGTGGAATATGGCGGCTTTACGACGCTGGCGGACTATACCGCCGGCCCCGCCCAAGAGTCGAGGGCAGAGCTGGTTTCCGGCGATTAATCCCAGGTGGTGAAACGCCCGGTATAGCCCCCCTGCCCGGCCAGGGCCATGCAGGAGCGGACGCCGATATTGTACTGGCTGAAGTCATAGATGGGTTCCCAGCGGGTGGCGCAGGTTTCGGTATAGGTGGCGGTGTAGCAGCGCCGCTTGCCGTCGCGGCCGCGCGAGCAATGCTGGATCGGATCGCGGCGGCAGGTGGTGACCGGCTGTTCGCCAATCCGCCGGATCAGTGGCGCATGGGCGGTCTTGCAGCCCTCGTAGGTGTCATAGGCGGCATAGCAGGCGTTGCGGTCCGGGGCCGTCATGCAGCTCACCTCGGCACAGCCGCCCAAGGCCAGCAGCAGCCCGCCCAATACCCATCCCCCGACCCTTGTCATGTCCGCCTCCGAAGGGAGCGGCGCCTGTGTCAGCCCCCTTGGGACAGCAGGTTTATGCTGCCATCGTGCCGCCAGCACGGCGGCATTGCGGCGAATTCACGGCATTTAGGCAGTAGCGGCCGCCAGCGGCAGCGGTGCGGCGGTCTTGATGATGCGGATGGCGAAGTTGGAGCGGATATCCTTCACCATGTCGAGCACCAGCAGGCGCTCGTTCAGCACCCGCTCATAGGCCTTGAGGTCAGGCACCACCACCTCGACCAGGAAATCCGCCTCGCCCGATACCATATGCGCCGCCACCACTTCCGGGATCGCGGCGAGATGGGCCTGCAAGGCCTGGGAATCGTCGATGCGGTGGCGCGCCGCCTTGATCTCGACGAACACAGTGAGGCCGAGCCCGGTCTTGTCGCGGTCCAGCACCGCGCGGTAGCCGGCGATATAGCCCTCCGCCTCCAGCCGCTTGACCCGCCTGAGGCAAGGCGACGGCGACAGGCCAACCCGCTCGGCGAGTTCGACATTGCTCAGGCGGCCATCTGCCTGCAAAGCGGCCAGAATGGCATGATCGAAGCGGTCGAGGGCATCACTTGGCATGTTTTATCCCTTAATATGCCTACATTGGCATGATATGCCAAAAATCCCGGATAGGAGGATGAAATTCGCAAGGACATGCCGGGCGGTTTTCGGCGACACTTCCGGCCATGACCAGCCCAGCCGCCGCCCTGACCAAGCCTGATGCCGCTGCCCTCCCCGTCCTGGGCGTGGTGGCGGCGCTCACCACCATGCTGCTCTGGGCCGCCGGGCTGGCCATCACCCGCTTCGGCGTCACCCACGCGCTCAGCCTCTGGGACGTGATCTTCCTGCGCCTCACCGCCCCGGCGCTGCTGCTGATCCCGGTCTTGTTCAAGCTCGGCCCCGGCTTCGGGCGCGGCCGCTATGGCTCGGTCAGCCTGGTGGTGCTGTGCGCCGGCCTGCCCTTCGTCTGCGTCAGCAGCGCCGGCACGCTGTTTGCCCCGGCGGCCCATGCCGGTGCGATGATGCCCGGCACCATGCCGCTGTTCACCGCCCTGCTGGCCTGGCTGGTGTTGCGCGAAATGGTGGGCCGCACCCGCCTGATCGGCTTTGCCTGCATCCTCGTCGGCGTGATCGCGCTGGGTGGCTATCACCTGTTTGCCGGCGAGCCGGGCCTGTGGCGCGGCCATCTGCTGTTCCTGCTCGGCGGCTCGCTATGGGCGACCTATACGCTGGCGGTGCGGCAGAGCGGCCTCAGCCCCTGGCATGGCGCGGCAGTGATCTACGTCTATTCCTGGCTGCTCTATCTGCCGATCTATTTCCTCGCCCTGGAGCCAAGGCTGCTGCAGGTGCCGGCCTTCGAGGTCTGGCTCCAGGTGGCGCAGTCGATCTTTTCCGGCCTGGTCAGCATGTATACCTATGGCTATGCGGTGCGCAGCTTAGGGCCTGGCCGCGCCGCCGCCTTCGCCGCCCTGGTGCCGGCGCTGGCCGCCCTGCTGGCGATCCCGCTGCTCGGCGAATGGCCGGAGCCGGTGACCTGGGGCGGCATCGCCCTGATCGGTACCGGCGTGGCGCTCGCCTCCGGTGCGGTTGCCTTACGGAGATTTCAGTGATGGATGCCGACTTGCTGGATGACGTGAAACTGCCGCAGCTTTCCGGGCGCAGCGAAATCGAGATTTACCGCATGTGGCGCATCTATAATGCGCTGCTGGAACGCAAGCGGCGCGGCGACGAGGTGGTGAACCTGCTGGTCGGCGAGCCGTATTTCCCGCCGCCGCGCCGCGCCATCGCCGCTGCTGAAGCGGCTTTGCGCGCCGGCCCGATCCCCTACACCGAAGCGCTGGGCCTGCGCCGCCTGCGCCAGGCTATCGCGCGCTATTACGGCCGCCGCTACGGCCTCGACATTGCGCCCGAGCGCATCGCCGTCACGGTTGGTTCGTCGTCGGGCTTCATGCTCAGCTTCCTCGCCGCCTTCGAGGCCGGCCAGCGCGTTGCTGTGGTGGAGCCGAGCTACCCGGCCTATCGCGGCGCGTTGCGCGCGGTGAACCTGGAACCTTACCGCCTCGGCACCGATGCCGCTTCCGGCTTCCGGCCCAATGCCGCGATGATCGAGGCGCTGCCAGCCGATATCGCCGGCGTGGTGCTGGCCAGCCCGGCCAATCCTACCGGCACCATGCTGCGCCGCGACGACCTGGCCGCGCTCTATGCCGCCTGCCGCCGCCGGGGCCTGTGGCTGATCGTGGATGAGCTGTATCACGGCGTGACGTATGGCGAGGCCGCCGAGACTGTGCTGAGCCAGGGCCCGGAAGCCATCGTGGTGAACGGCTTCTCGAAATACTGGGGCATGACCGGCTGGCGCATTGGCTGGCTGGTGCTGCCCGAGCGCCTGGTGCCGCGCGTCGAGGCGCTGTCCGGCAGTCTGCAGATTTCAGCCCCGACACTGTCGCAGATCGCCGCCGAGGCGGCACTCGATTCCGATGACGAGATGAGCGAGCGCGTCGCGGTCTATGCCCGCAACCGTGCCCGCCTGCTCGAAGCCCTGCCGCGCCTCGGGCTGGATCGCATCGCGCCGGCCGATGGCGCCTTCTACCTGTTCTGCGATGTCAGCGCCTTCACGGACGATGCCGAAGGCTTCTGCCGTCGCATGCTGGATGAAACCGGCGTGGTGGCCGCGCCCGGCGCCGACTTTGACACCGCAAATGGATCACATTTTGTCAGATTCTCATTCTGCGTTGAGCCAGAAGTTGTAGACCAAGCCATCAACAGACTCTCTGAGTGGTTGCCGCGGCAAAACCGCCGTTAATACTGGCCACTACAGCAATCTCTAATTCCCATCCGCTGACGTAATATTGCGTCTGTGGGGCGATTTGTTATGATTCACCGCAAGCTGCCGGGTTTTGGGTGGCGCTTTTGTCGCAACGGTGTTCATGGCTAAGCCGCAATTCATTAATCCGCCGCAAGAGCTGAAGCGCAAAGCCGTCAACTACAAGACTGGCTTCTCGGTCAATTTGACCGATGAGATCACCGAAAAACTGGAAGCCACCATCTCCGCCAACGGCGACGCCTTCGCGATCGAGGTGATGGAGAAACTCAAGACCATGCGCGCCACCATCAACGGCGTCGGGCCGGACAGCATCGCGCGCATGCTGATGCTGCCCTCGGTGGCCGAGATGGCGCTCGACATCAAGGGCATGGGCGGCACCTTCGGCTATCCGCTGCTCACCATGCTGGCGAAGTCGCTGAACGATTTCATCGGCGCGCTGGGTATGCCCACCGATGCCCAGTTCGAGGTCATCCGCATCCATGTCGACGCCATGTATGTGATGCTGGGGCAGCATGTTACCGGTGTCGGCGGCGCCAGCGAGAAGGCGATGCTGTCGATGCTGAACCGCGCCGTCGACAAGGTCGGCGAAAAGACCGACTGAATTATTGTCGGCTGAAACGCAAAACGCCCAGGGCAGGATTTGGTCCTGGGCCTGGGCGTGATGTTCGTTCCAAAACTCAGAACAATCAGTTGAGCGGCTGCCCTAATTGAGTTGCTGTTCCGGGTTGGAATTCGCCTCGATGGTGGCGTTCAGCTTGTTCAGGAACACCTCGAACTGGTCCGAGCGCAGCTTCATGCCCGGCTTGTCCATCACATCGGTCTCGAAGATGTAGTTGCAGTGGTCGAGCGCGTTGACGCAGAAGCCCAGCGCCCAGAACCGCTCATTCGCCTTGCTCAGGAAGTCGCGGAACGGCCCCGGATCGTTGCGCTCCATGAACAGCGTGTGGCACTCGCGGTAGCTCTTGAAGATATTGATCGTGCTCCGCGTCAGCCCACGGATCTGCTCGATCGTGGTGCGCTTGTGCATGCTGTAGAGCTCTTTCATATGGCCGACCATCGCCAGGTCATACGGATCGGAATCCGGCGAGGCGAGCCATTTGATGATCTCGGTGGAGCGGCGGATATTTTCCGAATACTTGTATTCGTAATATGCCACGCCCTTCCAGGCGGTGAGGATGCGGTTCGAGAGCGACTTGTCGATCTTGAACGACTCGATGAACAGTTCGGCTTCCGCCGACTGTGCCTTCCACAGCGAATTGATGAAGTCGGAAAGCGAGCGCGAGCGCTTCTCGATATAGCCCGGCGGAAACGCCTTGGTGATGATCGGATAGACATCGCGGGTGACGATGCTCTTGATATTCAGCTCCTCGACCTTGTCCAGCCCGAGGAATTCCGCATCGATGCCGACCCGCGCCTCATCGAACTTCACGCGCATCAGGAACGGATCGAGCGACGGGATATCGTCCAGCAGCGACAGCAATTCGAGATCGCGCGCATTCTCCGGCGAGATCACATCGAGGTCGATGCCGATGAAGTATTTCAGCTTGGCCGAGAAATCCTGTTCGCGCAGATAGACGCCATGGCCGCCATCCTGCGGCACGTTGGTGTCATAGGGGAAATACAGGCAGGTCTCGACCGGGCGCTCTTTCTTGCTGCCGCCGCCATCGATGAATTCATCGATATCGGTTTCGAAATTTGGATACTTGAAGATGATCGCTTTGTTCAGACGCGGATTGTCGAAGAAGTCACGCCCGATCTTCTTCACCTTCTTCGGCACATTGAAAACCACGTTGGAACGATCCGAGAGGATCTTTTCCAGCAGCGGTGACATTGCCTTGCGAGAGGTTTTGCGGGGTTTCTTGGTCATCGCATTCTGCGGGGTGGCGATCCGGTTCACGAGAAAATCAACGCAACTCAATTCTAGGTGACCTTGTGCTTATCAACTATATGGTCAACGCGGTCAATACGCGAATTATCTATGTTTCACAGGCATTAATGTCAAATTGTGACATCCGCGTCACTGCCTGTTTTGCGGGCGTTTCAAAAACCGGTTACGCATATTTTTCGGTGACTTAGTCGACCTGATAGAGCAACCACTTGAGATACGCGCTCTCGGGCAGATGCGGGTGCACCGGATGATCCGGGCCGGCGCCGCCCTGGGCCAGCAGCCTGCCCTCGCGTCCGGAAGCAGTTAGCCCTGCCGCGACCTCCTTGGCGAACAGCTCGCCCGGCAGCAGATGGGCACAGCAGGCAACGAACCAGAAGCCACCTGGTGTCACGAGTGGAGCCGCCAGCCGTGCCAACTTCCGGTAGGCCCGGCTGCCTGGCCCGAGATCCTTGCGGCTTTTGACGAAGTTGGGCGGATCGGTGACAACAAGGTCGAAGCGCTCGCCGGCAGCATTCAGGCTCTCGAGTTTTTCAAAGGCATCCGCCTTCTCGAAGCGGCAGGTGGAGGCGAGGCCGTTCACCGCCGCCGCCTGGCCGGCAAGCTGGATCGCAAGCTCGGAGCGGTCGACGCCAAGCACGCTGGCCGCCCCGGCACCGTTCAGGCCCTTGGCCGCACGGAGCGCGAAGGCACCGGTATGGCAGTAGCAGTCGAGCACCCGGGCGCCGGCGGCGAGTTGGGCGATCAGGTCGCGGGCGAAACGCAGATCGAAATACCAGCCGGTCTTCTGCCCCTCCAGCAGATCGAGCGAGAAACGCACGCCGCCCTCCTCCACCTGAGGTGCCGGATCGAGACTGCCATAGGCAAGCGCGATGGTCTCGCCAAGGCCTTCGAGGCGGCGCACCGGACTGTCGTTGCGCAACACCACGGCGCGCGGCTTGAAGGTCGCCTGCAGCGCCTCGAGCAGCAGCGGCGTGAGCAGCTCGGCACCGGCAGTGTTCGCCTGCACGACAAACGAATCGGCGAAGCGATCAATGATGATTCCAGGCAGTCCGTCGCCTTCGGCATGTATCAGCCTGTGAAACGGCTGCGAAAAGAAAGGCCGGCGGCGCGCTTCCGCCGCAGCCAACTTGTCGGACAGGAAACGCGCGTCAATGCGCGTCTCCATATGCCTAACGAACAATCGCACGGCAATTAGGGAATGCAGGTTGAAACTACCGATACCCAAACCGCCGCCGTGAGCGTCGTAGACGCGCACCATCTCGCCCGGCGGTAGCGTTTTGGCTGCAGCGTCGAGAACAAGTTCGTTCGCGTAGATCCAAGGATGGCCGCTACGAATGCGGCGATCTTCGCGTGGTTGCACGCGCAGGACGGGCATACTCGATACAGGCATGGACATTTCCCCTGCAAATGCGTTATCCAGCCCAGGCGATACTCGATAAACAACGATAAAGCGAGAAGTTTGATGTTCCAACTGCATGACCAGCTTCGCCGCGACACATTGCCGATTTGTCGCATGAAGCTCTGTCTGGTCCAGCTAATGAACGACAATCAGTATCCCTGGCTGGTGCTGGTCCCCGCAGTGGAAAACATGATCGAGATCGCCGATCTGAATGAGAAACAGCGCAAGCTGCTGATCAACGAGATCGCCCAGGCACAGCGGGTGCTGAAAAGCGTGTTCGAGCCACAGAAGATGAATGTCGGCGCGCTCGGCAATCAGGTCTCTCAGTTGCACGTGCATGTTATCGGCCGCTTCCACAACGACCCGGCCTGGCCGCAGCCGATCTGGGGCAAGGTGGCGCCAAAGGCCTATGACCCGGCCGCTTTGCGCGGTATCATCGCCAAACTGCAGAACGCCTTCATCTCCCGCATCTGACCTCTTTTCATGCCATCTGCCGAGGCTGCCGCCGAGTGGGTTGAAATTACCAACTGGGTCGAAATCATTGGCCTGGTGGCGGGGTTTCTCACCACGGTCGCCTATCTGCCACAGGTGCTGAAAGTGTGGCGCAGCCGCTCCGCCCGCGATGTCTCGCTCGGCATGTTCAGCCTGATGGTGGTCGGTCTCCTTCTCTGGCTCGCCTATGGCCTGCTGATCGGCTCGCTGGCGCTGATCCTCTCCAACACCGTCACACTGGTTCTGGCCGCATTGATCCTGATCGGCAAATTGCGTTTCGACCGCGCCGCCTGATCCGGCTATAAAGGGGCATGCGCCGCCGCGACCTGCTGCTTTCCCCGCTTGCCCTTGCCGCTTCCAGTCTATCCCTGGCTAGCCCGGCAACCGCGCGCACGGCTGCCGACGACCTGCGCTTTTTCCGCATCCTCACCGGCTCGGCCGCCGCGACAGCGTTTCCCATCGGCACCCTGGTCGCCTCGGCGATTTCCAATCCGGCCGGCAGCCGGCCCTGCGACCGGGGCGGTTCCTGCGGCGTGCCCGGCCTGATCGCCGTGGCGCTGACCAGCGCCGGCTCGGTGGCCAACCTTGCAGCCATCGCCAATGAAACGATCGAAAGCGGCTTCGCCCAGGCCGACCTGGTCTATTCCGCCTATAATGGCGAAGGCTTCTATTTCCGCCGCACCCGTTTCCCCAACCTGCGGGTGATCGCCAATCTCTACCCTGAGACGGTGCATCTGGTGGCGCGGCGCGGCAGCGGCATCCAGGATATCCGCGACCTGGTGGGCAAGACGGTTTCCATCGACCGCGCCGGCTCCGGCACGCGGTTCAACGCCGAGATCATCCTCAATGCCTATGGCGTGCGGCTGAGCCAGATCAAGGTCGCCGAACTCGATCCTGGCGAAGCCAGCGACCGGCTGACGCGCGGCGAGATCGACGCCTTCTTCGTCATCGCCGCCTATCCGGCGCAGATCGTTGCCGATCTCACCGAGAAGCAGGGCGCCACCGTGGTGCCGCTGGCCGCCCGTGCCATCGAGGCGGCATTGAAACGGCACCGCTTTTTCAGCCGCGAGGTGATCCCGGCCAATTCCTATGCCGGCGTGCCGGAAACCGAAACGCTGAGCATCGGCATGCAATGGGTGGTGGCGGAATCCGCCGATGCCGGGCTGGTCTACGATATCGTCTCGGCATTGTGGCAACCGGCCAGCCGCAAGATCCTGGATGGCGGCCATGTGAAGGCGCAGCAGATCCGCCGCGACAGCGCGTTAAGCGGCCTCTCGACACCGCTGCATTTCGGCGCCGAGCGGTATTACCGCGAAGCCGGCCTGCTCAGTTAGATTAGTTCGTATTCTCGAGCGGCGTTTCCTGTTCCGCCGCCTGGCACCATTCGCGCATCGCCGGATGCGCCATCACCGCATCGCAATAGGCCTGGCTCACCGGATCGAGCGCGAGGCCATAGGTGCGGAAGCGCGTCACCACCGGCGCATACATGCAATCGGCGATGCCGAAGCTGCCGAACAGGAAGTCGCCCCGGCTCTGGCCGAAGCGGGCGCGGCAGTCGCGCCAGATTTCCTGCACCCGCAGCGCATCGGCCTTGGCTTCCGGCGAACCCTGGTCGGGAAAGCGGCGGGAGATATCCATGCTGTAATCGCGCCGCAGCGGCATGAAGCCGGAATGCATTTCCGCCGCCACCGCGCGGGCCACGGCGCGGGCATCGGCGGCCTCTGGCCACAGCCCGGCCTGCGGCGCGCGCTCGGCGACATATTCGCAGATCGCCAGCGAGTCCCAGACGCTCAAGGCGCCGTCAATCAGCAGCGGCAGCTTGCCTGAAGGCGAATAGCGCAGGATCTCCGCCTTGGTTTCCGGCCGGCGCAGGCCGATCAGGCGTTCCTCGAAGGCCAGGCCGGCCGCCTTCAGCGCCAGCCAGGGCCGCAGGCTCCAGGAAGAGTGGTTCTTGTTGCCGATCACCAGGATGAGGCTGGTCATTGTGCTGCGTCTCCGCCTTTTGCCGCGTTCCCGCCCGGCTTATAAAACGCTTGTACCCCCGCTGCCAACCTGGAGCCTGCCGTGAAGCTGTCCGCCTTGAAGCTGCCCTTTGCCGAGACCAGCGCCAAAGCGCTGCCGATCCGTGGCTTCACCGCCGCCGCCTGGAGCAAGGACAGCCGCCGCGAACCCGCTGCCACCCGAAGCTGGGCCGAAGCCCAGGGCTTTGCCGCCAAGCCCGGCCAGGTGCTGCTGCTGCCCGATGCCGCCGGCCAGCCGCGCGCCGTGCTCGCCGGCCTGCCGGAGCAGCCGGACCTGTGGAGCTATGCCGCCCTTGCAGCCGCCTTGCCGGAAGGCGATTACCGCCTGGATTTCCAGCCCCACGATGCCGACGATGCAACACTCGGCTGGGCATTGGCCGGCTACCGCTTCGACCGCTACCGCAAGCCTTCAGCCAAGCCGCTGGCGCGGCTGGCCTTGCCTAGGGCCGCGAACAAGGCCCGGGTGCAGGCGATCTATGAAGCCATCGCGCTGGCGCGCGACCTGATCACCACGCCGAGCAACGATCTCGGGCCCGCTGAACTCGCCGCCGCCGCGCAGGCCGTGGCCAAGCGCTTCAAGGCGCAATGCCGCGTCATCGTTGGCGAGCAGTTGCTGAAGCAGAATTATCCACTGGTGCATATGGTGGGCCGTGCCGCATCCGCGCATCGCCAGCCGCGGCTGATCGACATCACCTGGGGCAATCCGAAGGCACCGAAGGTGACTCTGGTCGGCAAGGGCGTGTGCTTCGATAGCGGTGGCCTGGATATCAAGCCGCCATCGGGCATGCTGATGATGAAGAAGGATATGGGCGGCGCCGCGATCATGCTTGGCCTCGCCCAGGCGATCATGGCGTTGAAACTGCCGATCCGGCTGCGGCTGCTGATCCCGGCGGTGGAGAATGCGATTTCCGCCGATGCTTTCCGCCCCGGCGATGTCTGCAAGAGCCGCAAGGGCCTCACTGTCGAGATCGGCAACACCGATGCCGAAGGCCGCCTGATCCTGGCCGATGCCCTGGCCGAAGCCGACAGCGAGAAGCCGGCCTTGCTGCTGGATGCGGCGACGCTTACCGGTGCCGCACGTGTGGCACTCGGCCCCGACCTGCCGGCCCTGTTCAGCCCCGATGACGCGTTGGCCGATGCGCTGCTGGCGGCAGGCCGCGTCACCAATGATCCGTTCTGGCGTCTGCCATTGCACAGCCCGTATCGCGACTATCTCGACAGCAAGGTGGCCGACATCAACAATGCCGGCGACACGCCCTTCGCCGGCTCGATCACCGCCGCGCTATTCCTGCGAGATTTCATCAGCAACACCAAGGCCTGGGCGCATCTCGACGTCTATGCCTGGACAGCGCGTCCGTGCCCTGGCCGGCCGGTTGGTGGCGAGGCCATGGGGCTGCGTGCCTTGTTGCACATACTGGAACACCGCTACCGCTGATTCGTCTCGGTTTTTTGCTCGTTCAGTGCCCGGCAGCAGCCACAGGGCATGGTAAATCATACCCTTATGGCAACATATCCAAAAAGGATATATAAGTATTTGATATGTATTTTTAGGAAATATTAGCCTGGAAAAGTTTGTTCTAGTTAAGCAATACGACTTGCATTCTAAGCAAACCGAGATAAACGTGATTAATACTTATCAATAGTAAGTATATCGCGGCACTCAACTATCACCGGGAGAGGAAGTTTCCCCAAATGTGCCCCACACTTCGTGGGAAAGTTCCGTGAAGGTCGCGATGATTAGCGTCGTATGCCCGCGCGGCTTGCCAGCCGGGCCAGTCGGACAAGGAAGAAGCCCGCATGAAACGTAAGTCTTCTGGCGTGCCGCACCCGATGGATGTCCATGTTGGCAAACGTCTGCGCGCCGCCCGGCTGCTCGCCGGTTTCAGTCAGAGCCGGCTCGGCAACCATGTCGGCCTCACCTTCCAGCAGATCCAGAAATACGAGAAGGGCATGAACCGCATCGGTGCCAGCCGGTTGCAGCAATTCGCCCAACTGCTGAATGTACCGCCGGGCTATTTCTTCGAGCAGTTGAATGACGGCCAGGCCGCCAATGCCGTACTTGGCAGCAATGGCGCGGCTTTCCCGCTGCGGACGCCCGAACCGCTGGCGCCGACCAGCGTGCCCGGCTTCGCCGAAGTGGCGGCGATGCTGGATGGCCGTCAGGATGATGCCGGCAACAGCCACCGCCAGGCGGTGGAACTGCTGCAGCATTTCGGCCGCATCCGGGATGGCGCGCTCCGCGCCAGCATCCTGCATCTCGTCAGAACCGCAGCCAGCGCCTGCAACAACATCCCTGGATAGGATTGGGGAAATTTTTTTCTGCCAGTCGTTGGCAGAAAAAAATTGATGGCGAGATAACTACCTGCTGGCATACACCCCCAGATTGCGGTTAACTATAAAACGCTGAAGGGGGACAGAATGCTCCCCGAGACAGAATGGGCCGACAAGCATGCGCAAAATCGTCGCAGAGAAACTGCGAACCGGAGTTCAGGGGCGTTGTAACCTCTTGAGCCTGTCACTCGCCAACCTGGCCCAATCCATCAACCGTGACCCTACAACCGTGCGAGCCTGGCTGCGCGGGGTGAACCGCGTCACGCTTGAGGATGCGGTGATCCTGGACAGTTTCTTCGCCCGCCAGGGCCTGCCCGGCCTGCTGGATGAGATGCGCACGGATTCCAGCAGCGCCGCCTGGCAGGCGGAAGAATTGCCGCTGCAATCGCTGCCGGCGCAATACACCGAGATCGCCCAGGCCTTGCGGGCCGAAATACGCCAGCCGGCGGTGCTGCTGGCCGCGCAGGGCCTGCTGGAAAACTGCAGCATCCTGCTGCGCGCTGATGATGCGGTGATGCCGGTGCATGTCGGCGCCAAGCTGCCGATGCGGCTGGGGCCGGATGTATTTGGCCGCGATATACGGCATCTGAGCGATCAGGCCTATGGCGCGCTGCTGCATCGCCAGACCCGCGAGCTGCTGCAGCGCGACCGCCCGATGCTGCACCGGATCAGCTCCGCCATCACCACCTATCGCCGCCTCACCGTGCCGGTGAACGGTCGCTTCGTGATCTCGATCCCGTTCGATATCAACGCCAAGAGCGAGCTGGTACTCGACTAATCCGCCAGCCGCACCACGCCCTGCGCCGCCAGCGCCGCGATCTCCTCGCGGCTATAACCGAGTTCGGCAAGCAGCGCCGCCCCATCCTCGCCGATCTGCGGCGGCGGCCGGCGCAAAGGCAGGCGCCCGCTGCCCATCTCCCCATTACCAAATTCTATGGGTAGCCCCGGCAGTTTGGTGGTGCGGCCATCGGGCAATGTCATCTCCAGCAGGCCACCGGACTGGTTGAGATGCGGGTCGTCGAACAATTCCTCCGGCCGCGTCACCGGCGCGAAAGGCAGGCCATGGCGCTCCAGCTTGGCGGATAGCTCAGCCTTGCTGTAGGCGGCGAAGGTTTCCGCCAGGCGCGGAATCAGGCGGTCGCGCCCGGCCACGCGCTGGCTGTTGGTGGCAAGCGTCTTGTCGGCAAAGAGATCCGGCAGATCGAAGGCGTCGCAGAAAATCTTCCACTGCGTATCAGACACCACCGCGACGAAAACCTGTTCATCATTCTTCACGGTGAAGAGATCATAGATGCCCCAGGCCGAGATACGGTTCGGCATCGGCGCCGGCGCCTTGCCGGTGACGGCGAACTGCGCCATGTGCTGCGCCACCAGGAAGATGTTGTTCTCGAACAGGCCGCTTTTCACATACTGGCCCAAGCCGGTGGCATCGCGCTGGCGCAAGGCGGCCAGAATCGCGATGGCCGCGAACATGCCGCCCATAATGTCGTTCACCGACGAGCCGGCGCGCAACGGCCGCCCGGGCGGGCCGGTCATATAGGCCAGGCCACCCATCATCTGCACCACTTCATCAAGCGCCGTGCGGTGTTCATACGGCCCGGCGAGGAAGCCTTTCAGCGAGCAATAGATCAGCCGTGGATTGCGCAGCCGCAGCGCCTCGTAGCCGAAGCCTTGAGCTTCCAGCGCGCCGGGACGGAAATTCTCCGTCACCACATCGGCGCTGTCGATCAGCTTGAGCAAGGCGGCGCGGCCCTGCTCGCTTTTGCTGTCGATGGCGAAGCTGCGCTTGTTGCGGTTGAACATGACGAAGAAACCGGCGCCAGCGCCAACCAGGCGGCGGGTGCCATCGCCTTCCGGCACCGGCTCAATCTTGATCACCTCGGCGCCGAGATCGGCCAGCACCAGGCCGCAGGTCGGGCCCATCACCATGTGGGAGAATTCCACGACACGCAGGCCGGCGAGCGGCAAGGATGCGGCCTCGTTACTCATGCTTCCCGGCTCCCGGACTGGTGCTTCAAGCGCGCGCTGCGCGCCGTGCGAGTTTATGGCTGTACATCATCTGGTCGGCGGCGGCCAGGGCGCTGCCAGGATCCTCGCCGGCTTTCAGCGGATAGACGCCATAGGCGGCATCCAGCGGCAGCACCTTGCCTTCCCAATGCAATGGCCGGCGCTGGATCGCGGCCGCCAACTGATCCGCCTTCTCGCGCCCCTGCTGCGCATCGGTCTCGGCCAGGATGACGCCGTATTCATCGCCACCCAGCCGCGCCACCACATCGGTATCGCGGGTGGCGTCGATCAGGATCTGGCCGACCTGGATCAGCGCCGCGTCGCCGGCGGCATGGCCGTATTTGTCGTTGATCTCCTTCAGGCCGTTGAGGTCGAAGTAGATCAGGCAGGAGGGCCGGTTGTAGCGTTCGACATGCGCCATGGCGCGGCTGAGCTCGCGCACGAAGGCGCGGCGGTTGTAGAGCGGCGTCAGCGTGTCGCGGTCGGCCAGACGCTCCAGGTCGGCCAGCCGCAGTTTGGTGCGGTTGAGTTCATTGCGCAGGTGATCGACCTCGCGCATCAGCGCCATCACCGCATCGCGCACCCGGGGCGTCAGCTCGGTTTCCGGAATACCCATCACCGTGGCGGTGGCCGCCGGATTGACATTGCCGCCCGCCGCCGCGCCATAGGCGCTGGCCGCCGCCGAGGGAGCGGGCCGCGACGCAGCCGCACCCGAGCCCACCGCGCCAATTTGCGGTGTCCCTGTGGGCGCCGGCCCCAGTGGCCTGCGGTCGTCGATCCTGGTCATGCGCGCGCCACCATGCGCAGAAGGTCCTGGCCTAGTTTAGAACAATCCGCACTATAGCATCCGAGTTTGTTAATAAAGCCTAGCGATGCCGAGCTTTACAGGCGTTCCCCCATCCCTATAATCCCCCGCTTTCCAGCACCCGCCCGGAAGGAACCGGCATGGCGAGCCCGCGTAAGACTTCTGTAACCAAGACCCGCACCAGCACAACCGCCGCAACCCGCGCGCCGCTGGTCGGCATCATCATGGGCAGCCAGTCTGACTGGGCCACCATGGTGCATGCCGCCGATATCCTGCGCGAGCTCAAGGTTCCCGCCGAACACCGCATCGTTTCCGCGCATCGCACGCCTGACCGCCTCTATGCCTATGCCGCCTCGGCGGCGGAACGCGGCCTGCAGGTGATCATCGCCGGCGCCGGCGGCGCCGCGCACCTGCCCGGCATGGCCGCGGCGATGACGCATCTGCCGGTGCTGGGCGTGCCGGTGGAAAGCAAGACGCTGAAGGGTCTGGACAGCCTGCTCTCGATCCAGCAGATGCCGGCCGGCATTCCGGTCGGCTGCCTGGCCATCGGCCGCGCCGGCTCGATCAATGCCGGCCTGATGGCGGCGGCGATCCTCAGCCTGCAGGACGAGGCGCTCGCCGCCCGCCTCAAGGCCTGGCGGGCCAAGCAGACCAAGGCGGTGAAGCTGCAACCGCGCGACGAGGCCTGAGCGTGACGGCGCTACCGCCCGGCAGCACCATCGGCATCCTGGGCGGTGGCCAGCTTGGCCGCATGATCGCGCTCGCTGCCGCACCGCTGGGCTACCGCTGCCATATCCTTGCCCCGGAAGCCGATCTGCCGGCGGCCCAGGTGGCGGCGCAAGTCACCCGCGCCGATTATACCGACAGCACCGCGCTGGAACGCTTCGCCGGCGCCGTCGATGTCGTGACCTATGAATTCGAGAATATCCCGGTGGAGCCGGTGGCGATGCTGGCCGATCTGGTGCCGGTGCGCCCCGGCGTTGCCGCCCTGCGCATCACCCAGGACCGCCTGTTCGAGAAGGATTTCTCCAACAAGCATGGCGCGCCCACCGCGCCCTTTCATGCCGTCAGCAGCCTTGCCGACCTGAATGCCGCGATTGACGCACTGGGCCTGCCGCTGATCCTGAAAACCCGCCGCATGGGCTATGACGGCAAGGGCCAGCGCCGCATTGATACGCGCGAACAGGCCGCAGCCGCCTATAACGACCTGCGCTCGGACATGCTGATCGCCGAAGGCTTCGTGCCGTTCGATAAGGAAATCTCGATGGTGCTGGCGCGCGGCCTGGATGGCGCCGTCGCAAGCTTCGGCCCGGTGGAGAATATTCACCGCCATCACATCCTGTGGCGCAGCTATGCGCCGGCCGGCATCGATGCGGCACTCGCCGCCGAGGCTGAAGCCATGGCGCGCCGTCTGGCCGTCGGCCTCGATTATGTCGGCGTGCTGGCGGTTGAGATGTTCGTGGTTGGCGGCCGCGTGGTGGTCAACGAGATGGCGCCGCGCGTGCATAATTCCGGCCATTGGACCATGGATGCCGCCGTCACATCGCAATTCGAGCAGCATGTACGCGCCGTCGCCGGGCTGCCGCTGGGCAATCCGGCGCGGCTCTGCGATGCGGTGATGCAGAACCTGATCGGCGACGAAGTACATGCCTGGCCGGACCTGCTGAAAGAGCCGATGGCCAAGCTGCATCTCTACGGCAAGGCCGAAGCCCGACCCGGCCGCAAGATGGGCCATGTCAACCGCCTCTACCCCCTCGGCCAGCGGCCGCCGGCCTCAGAGAATTAAGCGAATCAAGGCTTTAGCAGCCAGTTCGGCTTGGCTTGGACTCTTCCCGTTCAACGCGCTATAATTCTGGCGGAATTACACGTTAGGCGACCCAGAATGGTTGCCGGCAGCGCCCTCCCGCCAGAAGGCATGGAGGCAGCGCGCCATCAGGGCCCATCATGGCAACCATCGATACTTCGTCTTCGACCACCACGCTGCAGCAATCGCTGCTGCAGCGTTCCCAGCCTGCCGCCGAGCAATCCTCGGGCAGCGACAACCGCACGGTTGGCGCGCAGACCGGCTCTGCCGTCAATCAGGGTTCGGTGAATGCCGCCACTGAAGCGGCGCAGCGTCCGACCATTGTCGACCAGACCCGACAGCAGGAACGCGGCGGCGATACCCGCGACAACCGGGTGCAGCAGGAAAACGGCGGCTTCGATCAGGCCTTCCGCCTCGACATCCGTTCGCCCCAGGGTAACCAGGCGGCACAGGGCGCCGCCAATGATCGCCAGCAGCCGGCCGGTGGCCGCGCCCAGGAAGAGCAGAATCAGAATGGCGTGCCGTTCAGCTTCAGCGCCAATGGCGCGGTGAACACGTCGAGCAACCCGAACCAGGCCGGCCAGCGGCTGAGCCTTTCGGTATAAGCATTCCGCTAAAATGAAAAAAAAGCCCCGCTCCGGCGGGGCTTTTTTTTATGCTCGCCAGATTACGCCCGCTTGAACAGGCGCAATGGATTCGGCAGGCGCTCGGCCAGGGTTTCGAGCTTGCCGCGTGCCTTCTGGATCTGCATCACGTTGTCGATGCGGCGCAGCAGGAAGGCACGGGTGACGCTGAAATCCTCGCTCTTGTCGTCGAGCCATACCAGCAGCGTCGAGGAATACACGCCCGCCAGCAGGGCGCGCTTGGTGTAGAAGTTGAAATCCGTCGACCTGTCGCCGGCGGCATACCAGATCGCATCCACGGTGCGGTAAAGCTGGCCTAAAAAACGCGGCGCCAGATGCGGCTGCATCGCCAGCGTCATGGCGCGGCGCACCGCCTCGCGATGCGGCGCCACCAACTCGAAACGCAGCATCACCGCCAGCGCCACGCGCTCGCGGATCTTGAGCGCGCCGCCCTCGCGCGCCTCGTAGGCTTCGATCATGGCGCGGTCGGTTTCGCGCACCCAGAAATCCAGGGCTTCCAGCGCGCCGCCGGGAAAGGCACGGCTGACCAGGCCGGCATCCATGCCGATCGATTCCGCACCGGCCTTCAGCGCTGCCATGCTCCAGCCATCGAAGGCGACATTGGGCAGCATCGCGTCGAGCAGGGCTCGCTTCTCGGTTTCCAGATGCTCGCTCATTCCTCTTGCTCCTCGGGCTTCAGCGCCTGACGGTGGCGCAATTCGCTCTCGAATACCAGATCGCGCAGATCCTGCATGCGCTGCGGATAGAGTATGCCATCGAGATGGTCAAATTCATGCTGCACGACACGGGCGTGCCAGCCCTCCACCTCGCGCTCCAGCCGCCCGCCATCGGGCAGGATACCGGCATAGCGGATGCGGGTGTAACGCGGCACCAGGCCGCGCAGGCCCGGCACCGAGAGGCAGCCTTCCCAGGCCATGTCCTGTGCGTCGCCCAGCTTCTCCCAGGTCGGGTTGATCAGCCGCACCAGTTCGCGCTTGCCCGCGGCATCGGGCGGGGTGATGAACACCGCCACGCGCAGCCCGACATGCACCTGCGGCGCCGCCAGGCCCTGTCCTGGCGCGTCGAACATGGTTTCCACCATGTCGTCCACCAGTTGCAGCACCTCGGGCGCCAGAGGATCGGGAACCTCGGCGGCCGGCTGGGCCAGAATCGGATGCCCCATGCGGGCGATTTTCAGGATGGCCATGGCCGGAATCTAGGGCAAAGCCGGCCAAGGAGCGAGTGACAGGCTGCCGCAGAAGCCGGCATTAGCCGGTAAACCGCGAAAAAACCTCATAAAAAAGCGACTATCCGGGGGTAAAACCCGCTTCACAAGGCAAATCGGGCATGGTACAAGCCCAACCTCGCTGGCGTGCCCCCGGCCCCGGCCACGGAATTTGATAGCTACAGTTTCTGCCTTGGACGGCGGAAAACGACTGAAAGGAAATACCAGACGTGCAAGTGCTCGTTCGTGACAACAATGTCGACCAGGCTCTGAAGGCGCTGAAGAAGAAGATGCAGCGCGAAGGTATTTTCCGTGAGATGAAGCTGCGCGGCCATTACGAGAAGCCCTCGGAGCGCCGCGCCCGCGAGAAGGCCGAGGCGATCCGCCGCGCCCGCAAGCTGGCCCGCAAGCGCGCCCAGCGCGAAGGCACCGCTGCCTAAGGCAGCCGCTCCTAGTATATCAGTATTGCGCGCATAGCTGCGCTGCAGGAAAAGCCGCCCAACCGGGCGGCTTTTTTCGTTTAAGCTTGCCGCATGGTTCCTGCCCTTACCCTGTTGCTCGGTTGCCAGCTTGTCGGCGAACTGATCGTGCGCGCCCTCGGCCTGCCGATACCGGGGCCGGTGCTCGGCATGGCGCTGCTGTTCGCCCTGCTGCTGTGGCGCGGCACTATCTGGGCACCGCTCGGTCAGGCAGCGGATTTCCTGCTCAAGCATCTTTCGCTGCTGTTCGTGCCGGCCGGCGTCGGCGTGGTGCAGCATTGGGAATTGTTGCAGGCCCGGCTGCTGCCGCTGGCCGTGACCCTGGTGGCTTCCACCCTGCTCGCCATACTCGCCGCCGCCGGTGCGTTCGTGCTGGTGCAGCGCTGGCTACGCAAATGAGCAGTGTTGGGTCGATGAGCCGCGTCGGCGATATCTGGGTCTATCTCTCGGCACAGCCGCTGCTGTGGCTGACCCTGACGCTCGCCGCCTATGCCTTCGCCAGCTGGTTCGCGGAACGCTGCAACCATGCGCCGCTGGCCAACCCGGTGGGCTTGAGCGTGGCGCTGCTGATCCCGGTGCTGCTGCTCACCGGCACGCCTTACAGCCGCTATTTCGAAGGCGCGCAGTTCGTGCATTTCCTGCTCGGGCCAACCACGGTGGCCCTGGCCGTGCCGCTCTATCGCCATCGCGACATGGTGCGCCGTGCCGCAGCACCCATGGCGGCGGCATTGCTGGTCGGTGCCGTGGTTGCCGCCGGCTCGGCCATCCTGATCGGCCGTGCCTTCGGGCTGGATGCGGGCCTGCTCGCCGCGCTGGCGCCGAAATCGGCCACCGCGCCGATTGCCATGGGCATCGCCGAAAGCCTGGGCGGCCTGCCATCGCTGACCGCCGCCATGGTGATCCTCACCGGGCTGTGCGGCGCCCTGCTCGGACCGCTGCTGCTGCGCCGAATCGCACGTGGCAACGATGCCGCCTTCGGTCTGGCGCTGGGGCTTTCCGCCCATGGCATCGGCACCGCACGCGCCTTCCAGCACAGCGACGCCGCCGGCAGTTTCGCCGGCATTGCGCTCGGCCTCACCGGCCTGCTCACCGCTTTGCTCGTGCCGCTGCTGTGGGGAATACTGGCGCCCTGAACGTCGCTGGCATAGACTCTGGTGAACCGTCTCGGGAGGATGCCGGTGGGGCACGCCGACCTATTGTTGCAGGGCCTGGATTACCTGAACCAGGGGATTAGCGTTTTCGACCGCGACCTGCGGCTGGTCGCCTGCAACCGACGCTATGCCGAACTCTACGACTTCCCGGATGAACTCTGCCGCCCCGGTACACCCGTAGATGCGATCTACCGCTTCAATGCCGAACGCGGTGAATACGGCCCCGGCGATGTGGAACAGATGGTTCAGGAGCGCGTCGCACTGGCGTTGCGTTTCCTGCCGCACCGGCTGGAACGCGCGCGCACCAACGGCACCGTGCTGGATATCCGCGGCACGCCGCTGCCCGGCGGCGGCTGGGTTACCACCTATACCGACATTACCGAGCGCCGCCGCGCCGAGGATGCGCTGCGCCAGGCCCGCGACGAACTGGAAAACACGGTCGTCCGCCGCACCCAGGATCTGGCGTTGCGCGAGGCCGAATTGCTGCGCAAGAACCGCATGCTGGACGTCATCGTCAGCAACATGAGCCACGGCATTTCCCTGTTCGACCAGAACCTGGATCTGGTGCTGTGCAACAAGCGGATGATGGACATTCTCGATCTGCCGGAAGATCTGATGCGCCCCGGCACGCCGATCGCGGCGCAATACCGCTTCAATGCCGAGCGCGGCGAATACGGCCCCGGCGATATCGATGAACTTGTGGCGCAGCGGATGCAACTGGCACAGCGTTTCGAGGCGCATCGGCTGCAGCGCGTGCGGCCCGATGGCCGCGTCGTCGAGGTGATCGGCACGCCGGTACCGGGCATCGGCTTCGTCACCACCTATTCCGATATCACCGAACTGCGCCGCGCCCAGGACCAGTTGCGCGATGTGGCGGAAAGCCTGGAGCGCCGCGTGGGCGAGCGCACCGAAGCCTTGACCCGCGAAGTGGACGAGCGCCGCCGCGCCGAGCGCGAACTGCGCCGCGCCAAGGAAATGGCGGAAGTGGCGAACCGCGCCAAGAGTACCTTCCTGGCCAATATGAGCCATGAATTCCGCACGCCGCTGAATGCCATCATCGGCTTTTCCGAAATGCTGGCGGCGCGCTATTTCGGCGAGCTGAACGAGAAGCAGCAATCCTATGTCGAGGATATCCACAAATCCGGCCGGCATCTGCTGCAACTCATCAACGATGTGCTCGACCTCGCCAAGATCGAAGCCGGCAAGATGGAGCCGCATCCCTCGCCGCTCGAAATCGACAATGCAGTGGCCGATTGCCTTGATCTGATCCGTCCTGATGCAGCCAAGGCCGGCGTTACCTTGAGTTCGGAAGTGCCGCAGACCCTGCCGCTGCTGCTGGCGGATGAGCGCATGCTGCGCCAGATGCTGCTCAACCTGCTGAGCAACGCGGTGAAATTCACCCCCTCCGGCGGCCGTATCCATCTCGCCGCCCAGGCGCAGCCGGGACAGATCCGCATCAGTGTTGCCGATAGCGGCATCGGCATGGCGCCGGGCGATATCAAGATCGCGCTCGAACCTTTCGGCCAGGTATATGACGGTGCTCGCAGCGGCCCGCTCAGCCGTGGCCAGGCCGGCACCGGGCTTGGCCTGCCGCTGGTGAAATCGCTGATCGAACTGCATGGCGGGCGGCTCGAAATCGAAAGCCGCAAGGGCGAGGGCACCACCGCCACACTGGTTTTCCCCATGGCTACGGTGCGCTGACGGCCATGCTCGATTACACGCTGACCATGCTGCGGCGCAGCCGCCGGCTGTTCCTCGATCTGGTGAAGGTGATGCTGCCAGTGATGCTGGCCGTCAAAGTCGCCGAGGAACTGGGCCTGATCGAGCGCGCGGCGCAGAGCCTGGACCCGATCACCCGCGCGGTCGGCCTGCCGGTGGAAGCCGGCATCGTCTGGGTGACAACCGCGCTGGTCGGCATGTATGGCGGTGTCGGTGCCCTGGTCGGCCTTGCCGGTCATATGCAGGTAAGCGTGGCACAGCTCTCCGCCCTCGCCGCCATGATGCTGTTCGCCCATTCGCTGCCCGTCGAGCAGGCCATCGTGCGCCGCGCTGGTGCCAGCTTCTGGCTCACGACGTTGCTGCGGATCGGCACGGGCCTCGCCTATGGCTGGGCGATTGTCGCGGTCTCAAACGCCACCGGCTGGCTCGCCGAGCCCGCCGATCTCTCGCGCATCGCCAGCAGCGGCGGCGATGGAGAGGCCGGCTGGCTCGCCTGGACCTGGGGCACATTGCAGAGCTTCGCGCTGATCTTCGCCATCATCCTGCTGTTACTGCTGCTGCTCGACCTGCTCGACCGCAGCGGTATTACCCAACGCATCACCCGCATGCTGGAGCCGCTGCTGCGCGTCTCCGGCCTCGATGCCCAGGTGGCGCCGGTCACCACCGTCGGCGTGCTGCTGGGCCTCACCTATGGCGGCGGCCTGATCATCGAACAGGCGCGCGAGCAGAATATTCCGCCGCGCCCGCGCTTCCTGGCATTAGCCTGGCTGTCGCTGAGCCATGGCCTGATCGAGGACACGTTGCTGATGCTGGCGATGGGCGGCGACCTGATGGTGATCCTGGTCGGCCGCCTACTGCTTACGCTGCTGATCGTGGCTGCGCTGGCGAAGCTGCTGGCTGTGCTGCCGGATCGGCAGGTAACGCGCTGGTTCGCGCCCTCTTGAATACCGCGCCAATGCCGAGCAGCAGCGGCGCGCCATCGTTCATGTCCAAGCCCTGATGCAGATCGTCCAGGCGGCCGCACCAGCGGCGCGCATCGGGGCGCGACACATTGCTGAGCGCCACCACCGGCAGGTCTGCCGGCATGCCTTCGGCGATCAGCTTTGCCGCGATCTCCGGTGCGGTGCGACCGCCCATGTAGAAGATCAGCGTGGTTTCCGGGTCGGCGAGGCCGCGCCAGTCGAGGCCTTCAGGCAGGCTGCCCTGGCGTGAATGGCCGGTGACGAAACGCACCGAATGCGCCGCCTGCCGATGGGTCAGCGACACGCCAAGCTCGGACGCCGCCGCCAGTGCCGTGGTGATACCCGGCACCACGCGCACGCTGATGCCGGCAGCCTGCAACGCCTCGATCTCCTCGCCGGCGCGGCCGAAAATCATCGGGTCGCCGGATTTCAGCCGCACCACGCGTTTGCCCTGGCGGGCCAGCTTGATCATCAGCGCGTTGATATCGTCCTGCTTGCAGGAGGCCCGCTTGCCGCGCTTGCCCACCATCATCCGCTTCGCTTCGCGCCGCGCCAGCTCCAGCACATCGTCGGAAACCAGATCGTCGAACAGGATCACATCGGCAGACTGCAGCGCGCGCATTGCCTTGAGCGTGAGCAATTCGGCATCGCCCGGCCCGGCACCAACCAGGGCGACCTCGCCCATGACGCCGCCAGCCGGATCGGCCAAGGCCAGCAGGCTTTCCGCCTGCGCTTCCTCGGCGGGGCGCGTGAAGGCGTGATCGGCGAAGCGTTCCCAGAAGCCGCGCCGCGCCGCCTTGTCGGGCAGCAGCGCCGCCAGCCGGCCCCGGATCGCCTTGGCCGCCGCTGCCCAAGCGCCGAGCGCCAGCGGCAAGGCGGTTTCGATACGGCGGCGGATCGCCTGCGCCAGCACCGGCGCCGCGCCATCGGTGGAAATGCCGATCACCACCGGCGAGCGGTTGACGATGGCGCCGAACTGCACATCGCAGAAAGCCGGCTTGTCGATGATGCAGCATAGCGCACCAGCCGCGCGGCAGGCAGCTTGCAGGGCGGCGGCTTCGTCGAGATCATCGATATCCGCGACCACGAGAACGGCATTGGCGAAATCCGCTGCGTGCCAGCTTTCCAGTCGCAGCAGGTCGGCACCGGCGGCCTGCAGCAATTCCGCTTTCCAGTCCGCCGCCTCGCTCATCCCCACCACCACGGCACGGCGGTCTCGCAGGTCGAAGAACAGCGGCAGGCGGGCCAGCGGCGCGATGCGCGCCGGTTCGGCCTCAGCCGGCTTTCTGGATACGGGTGCCATCGATCAGCCTCCGGATTTCGCTGCGGCAGGAACCGCAATTCGTGCCAGCCTTGAGCGCGGCGCCGACGGCCTCGACATCGGCACAGCCTTGCCCGATAGCCGTGACGATCTGGTTGACGCCGATTTCAAAACAGGCGCAGACGATGGCGCCACGCTCCGGCCGGTCGGCACCGGCGCGGCCAGCCAGCAGGCGCAGCCGCGCGGCGGCGTCCTGCGCTTCCTCTTCCAGCCTTTCGGCGGCCCAGGCGCGCGATACCGCCACCGGTTCCGGCGCCACGAACAGCGCACCAAGCAACTTGCCCGCCTTGAAGGCCGCGAAACGATGCCGGCCACCGGCAACATCGCGATAGGCCAACATCTCCACATCATCGCCCACCGTGAAATCACCAGCCGCGAACAGGCGACGCGCATAGGCATCCCAATCATCCGGCAAGGCGGCATCGGCAAGTTCGACGCGCCAGCCGGCCTTGGCCGGCGCCAGCGCCCAGTATTCCGCCTCCAGCACCGCCGGCCGTTCGGCCAGCACGGCAAAGCCATACCAGGTGGCCTGATACGGCTTGGCTTCGGCGATGGTGTATTTCAGTTCCGGCTGGCCGGAGAGCGCATCGCGATGCGGCGCGATCAGGGCATCGACGCGGCCGCGCGACGCCAACTGATCGGTCCAGTGCAGCGGCACGAAGACCGAGCCGCGCTGCTGCTCCGGCGTCACCAGGGCACGGGCGATGACATGGCCGCGTTCGCTTTCCAGCCGCACCAGCGAAGCCGGGGCAATGCCGCGCGCCGCCGCGTCGTCAGGATGCAGCTCGACGAATGGCTCGGCGATGTGACTCATCAGCCGCGCCGTCTTGGCGGTGCGGGTCATGGTATGCCACTGGTCGCGCACCCGGCCAGTATTGAGGATCAGCGGATAGCGGTCGTCCGGCTGGCTGGCCGGCGGCACATAGACCGTGGGCAGCAGCCGCGCGCGGCCATCCGGCGTGTAGAAGCGGCCATCGCCGAAAAACCGCGCCGGCCCCCATTGCAGCGGCGCCAGGGCGTCATAGGCTTCCGGCGTGATGCCGCTTAAATGCGACAGGTCGAAATCGCGGCTGCCGGCATTATTATGGCCAGAGAGCGCGGCATGTTCGGCGAAGATGCTGGCGGCATTCTCATAGGCGAAAGCCGCGCCCCAGCCCATGCGGCGTGCCACCTCGGCAAAGATCCACCAGTCCGGCTTCGCCTCGCCCGGCAGCGGCAGGAAGCCGCGCTGGCGCGAAACCCGGCGTTCGGAATTCGTGACGGTGCCGTTCTTTTCGCCCCAGGCGGCGGCCGGCAGCAGCAGATGCGCCAGCGCCGCCGTGTCGGTGTGTCGCGTGACATCGGAGACCACGACGAAATCGCAAGCTTTAAGGGCATCGCGCACCGCATCGGCATCCGGCATGGAATCGACCGGATTGGTGCCGGCGATCCACACCGCCCGCACCTTGCCCTCGCGCACCGCCTGAAACAGATCGACTGCCTTCAAGCCCTGTTTCGCGGCCATCACTGGCGACTGCCAGAAATCCTGCACCAGCGCGCGATGCGTCGGGTTGTCGATATCCATATGCGCGGCAAGCTGGTTGGCGAGGCCGCCGACCTCGCGCCCGCCCATGGCATTGGGCTGGCCGGTGATCGAGAATGGCCCCTGCCCCTGCTTGCCGATGCGGCCGGTATAGAGATGGCAATTCAGAATCGCATTGACCTTGTCGACGCCATGGCTGGACTGGTTGACGCCCTGGCTGAAACCGGTGACCACCTTTTCGGTGCGCGCGAACAGCGCATAGAAATCCAGCAACGTGGCGCGGCTCAAGCCCGTGGCGCTCACCGCCGCATCAATGCCGGCCTCGCGCGCGACTTTCAGGGCCGCCTCGGCGCCGCTGGTATGATCGCCAAGAAAGCCGGCATCGGCCCGGCTATCGGCTTCCAGATAGGCCAGCAGGCCATTGAACAGCGCGACATCCGAACCCGGCGCCAGCGGCAAATGCAGATCGGCGAATTGCGCTGTCATGGTGCGGCGCGGGTCGATCACCACCACACGCAATTGCGGCCGTTCGGCCTTGGCTGCCGCCAGGCGCTGAAACAGCACCGGATGGCACCAGGCGAGATTGGAGCCGACCAGCACCACCAGATCGGCAAGCTCGAGATCCTCGTAATTCACCGGCACGGTGTCGCTGCCAAAGGCGCGCTTGTGGCCAACCACGGCGGACGCCATGCAGAGCCGCGAATTGGTGTCGATGTTGGCTGAGCCGATATAGCCCTTCATCAGCTTGTTGGCGACGTAATAGTCTTCGGTGAGCAACTGGCCCGAGACATAGAAGGCCACCGCCTCCGGGCCATGTTCATCGATCACCTGGGTGAAGCGCGCGGCGGCATGATCCAGGGCCGCATCCCAGCCAATGCGTTCGCCGTGCAGTTCCGGATACAGCAGCCGGTCATCCAGGCTGAGCGTTTCGGCCAGCGCCGAGCCTTTGGAGCAAAGGCGACCGAAATTGGCCGGATGCTGCGGGTCGCCACGCAGCGATACCGCGCCGTTTGAGTCGTCCCGCGAGACGATGACGCCGCACCCGACGCCGCAATAGGGGCAGGTGGTGCGGGTTTCCGTCATCTCAGGCGGCGCGGGAGATAAGCGCGGAAAGGCCAAGCAGGATACGGCCACCCTGCAGCTTCACCGGCACGGTGCGGGCACAGCCCTCATCGGCACCCTGGGCCTTGCCGGTTTCCAGGCTGATCAGCCAATTGTGCAGCGGGCAGTTAACCGCATGGCCCTGCACGATTCCCTGGCTCAGCGGGCCGCCCTTGTGCGGGCAACGGTCTTCCAGCGCGAAGATGCTGTCATCCATGGCGCGGAACACCGCGATATCGCCCACCGGCGATTTGACCACGCGGGCGCCGCGGCGCGGAATGTCTTCGATGCCGCCGATTTCAACCCATTCATCCTGCATCATCGTCATCACGCCACCTCGCGCACGGTGAGATCGGCCATCGGCTTGAATTCATGGGCCTGGGCGCCGGCAACGCGCTCGGCCCAGGGATCGATCTGCGCGAAGGTCTGGGAGAACACGAAACGGGCATTCAGTTCGCGCCGCCGCGCCGCATCCTCGATGATCTGCTGCTTGATGCTGTCCAGCCCGACGCGATGCACCCATTTATGGATACGGTCGAGATAATGCGCCTGCTCGCGATAGAGCTGCATCAGGGCGCCGGTATATTCCAGCACCTCCGCCTCGCTCTCCAGCTTGCAGAACAGGATGGTCTGCTTCACTTCCAGGCCGGCGGCACCGGCGATATGGAGTTCATAGCCGGAATCGACGCAGATGATGCCGATATCCTTCACGGTCGCTTCGGAGCAATTGCGCGGGCAGCCGGAGACGCCCATCTTCACCTTGTGCGGGGTCCAGGAACCCCAGGTGTATTTCTCCAGCTTGATGCCAAGGCCGGTGGAATCCTGGGTGCCGAAGCGGCACCACTCGGTGCCGACGCAGGTTTTCACCGTGCGCAAGCCCTTGGCATAGGCATGGCCGGAAACCATGCCGGCGGCATTGAGATCGGCCCACACGCCGGGCAGGTCCTGCTTCTTCACGCCGAGCAGGTCTATACGCTGGCCGCCCGTCACCTTCACCGTCGGGATATTGTATTTCTCGGCGACATCGGCAATGGCGCGCAGTTCCTTGGCCGAGGTGACGCCGCCCCACATGCGCGGCACCACCGAATAGGTGCCGTCCTTCTGGATATTGGCGTGCGCGCGTTCGTTGATGAAACGCGACTGGCTGTCATCGGCATATTCGCCGGGCCAAGTGGCGAGCAGGTAGAAATTCAGTGCCGGGCGGCATTTCGAGCAGCCGCAGGAGGTTTTCCATTCCAGTTCCTGCATCACCGCCGGCATCGACTTGAGGCCCTTGGCGACGATCAGGCGGCGCACATCGTCATGGCCCAGATCGGTGCAGCCGCACATCGCCTTCACGGTGGCCGGCTGGTAGCCATCGCCGAGCGTGAAGCCGATCAGCTTTTCCACCAGACCGGTGCAGGAGCCGCAGGAGGCCGATGCCTTGGTATGGGCCCGCACCTGATCCAGGCTGGTCAGGTTCTTTTCCGTGATCGCTGCGACGATCTTGCCCTTGCATACGCCGTTGCAGCCGCAGATCTCTGCCTCATCCGGCAAGGCTGCAACGGCCGCCATAGGGTCCAGCGGGCTGCCTCCCGCATAGCCCTGGCCGAAGATCAACGTCTCGCGCAGATCGGCAATATCCTTGCCCTCGCGCAGCAACTGGAAGAACCAAGCGCCATCCTCGGTATCGCCGTAGAGCACGGCGCCGATGATGCGGCTGTCCTTCAGCACCAGCCGCTTGTAGACGCCACGGCTGGCATCGCGCAGCACGATTTCCTCGCGGTCCTTGGCCTCGGCGAAATCGCCCGCGGAATAGAGGCTGATGCCGGTGACTTTCAGCTTGGTGGCGGTGACCGAGCCGGTATAGGCGGCTTCCTCGCCGATCAGCGTGCGGGCCAGCACGCCGGCCATCTCATAGAGCGGCGCGACCAGGCCATAGGTGGCGCCGCGATGCTCGACGCATTCGCCAAGCGCAAAGATATGCGGATCCGACGTGCGCATCTGGTCGTCCACCACGATGCCGCGATTGACCGTCAGCCCGGCTTCCTTGGCCAGGGTGCCATTCGGCCGGATGCCCACCGCCATCACCACCAGATCGGCCGGCAGCACCGTGCCGTCCTCCAGTTCTACGCCCTCGACCTTCTTTTCGCCAAGAATGGCCTTGGTATTAGCGCCGGTATGCACGGTGATGCCGCGCGCCTCGATGGCTTTCTTCAGCAGGTAGCCGGCGGATTGATCGAGCTGCCGCTCCATCAGCGTCGGCATCAGATGCACCACGCTGACCTGCATGCCCTGCTCGGCGAGACCCGCCGCAGCTTCCAGGCCCAGCAGGCCGCCGCCGATCACCACGGCCTTGCCGCGCGCCTTGGCAGCCAGGATCATGGCATCGACATCGTCGAGATCGCGGTAGCTCAGCACACCGGGCAGCTTGTGGCCCGGCACCGGAATGATGAACGGCACCGAACCGGTGGCGATCACCAGCTTGTCGTAGGATTCGACCAGGCCGTTATCGGTGGTGATCGTCTTGGCCACCGGATCAATACTGGTAACGCGCGTGCCCTTGTGCAGGGTGACGCCGTTCTGGATATACCAGCCATCGCCGTGAATCACGATCTGCTCGTAGGTCTTCTCGCCCGAGAGCACCGGCGACAGCATGATGCGGTCGTAATTCACGCGCGGTTCGGCGTTGAAAATGGTGACCGCGTAGCGGCCCGGCGCCTTCTCGAACAGATTCTCCAGCATGCGGCCCGGCGCCATGCCGTTGCCGATGATGACCAGCCGCTCCGGTTTTGAATTCCCCGTCATCGCCCTGGCCTCAGGCCGCATGCGTGGCCGGCGCACGGTGCCGGGCATAGAGGAAGTTCATGATCTCCTTGCGGCAACGGTTGTATTCCGGGTCGCTGACCATAGCGAGGCGATTGCGCGGACGCGGCAGGTTGACATTCAGCACTTCGCCGATGGTTGCCGCCGGGCCGTTGGTCATCATCACCACGCGGTCAGACAGCAGCACGGCTTCATCCACATCATGGGTGATCATGATCACGGTGTTCTGCAGCTTTGCCTGCAACTCCATGACCGTATCTTGCAACGTCGCGCGGGTGAGCGCATCAAGCGCGCCAAAGGGTTCGTCCAGCAGCAGCACCTTCGGCTCCATGGCCAGCGCGCGGGCGATGCCGACGCGCTGCTTCATGCCGCCGGAGATTTCATGCGGCCGCTTCTCCAGCGCATGATCCATGCCGACCAGGGCGAGATTATGCTTGGTCCATTCATCGCGCTCCGCCGCCGACTTGGCCTTGCGGTGCACCTTGTCCACTGCCAGGCGGACATTGTCGTAGACCGTCAGCCAGGGCAGCAGCGAATGGTTCTGAAACACCACGGCGCGATCCGGACCGGGATCGTTCACTTCCTTTCCCTGCAGCAGCACGCCGCCCGTGGTGGCGCGCAACAGGCCGGCAACGATATTGAGCAGGGTCGACTTGCCGCAGCCCGAATGGCCGATCAGCGCAACGAATTCACCCTGCTTGATCTGCAGGTTGATCTCGCGCAATGCCACGAAGGTTCCGTTGGCACCCTTGAAGCTCATGCCGACATCGTCGAAGGCAAGATAAGTGGACATGGGGGCAACTCCTGTCAGCGGTTGGCCGGCAAACGGCGGGGAGAGGCATTGGCGGCAGCATCAGCCTCGCGGCGCAGGCCGATGGCCTGGGAACGCGCCGAGGAGACATAGCTGCCATCGAAGAAGAGATCCGGCCCCATCGGGATCGGGGCACTGGCCTGGGCGAGCTGCCAGGGGCCGGCATGCAGGCCTTCCGGCTTGCGGTCGATCAGCGGGAAAGGCTTGTCCAGCGCGGCGGCGGCTTCGCGGTAGAGATCGGTGCGGTAGACCTGATCGGCCAGCGCCGCGATATCGGTGGCCGGATCGATCAGATTCCAGCGTCGCATTTCGCTCAAATACCATTCCGCCTGGCTGCGCCAGGGGAAATTCGCCGTGTAGCGGCTGAAGACATGGAAATCCGGCATATGCTCCGGATTGGTATCGAGGCCATAGCGTACGATGCCGAGCATGCCGAGCCGGATGGCTTCCGCCGCATGGCTGCCGACATAGGCATCGCGCGCCATGATATCGACGCCCTCAAGCCGGTTCTCCGGCTTATCCAGCCATTCGCCGGCCTCGATCAACGCCATCAGCATGGCCTTATGCGCATTGGGATTGCGCTCGACCCAATCGCGGTTGGCGCCAACCACCTTTTCCATGCGGTTGTTCCAGATCTCGTAGCCGGAAATCAGGATGCGGCCGACGCCGCGCAGCACGGCGAGCGTGTTCCAGGGATCGCCGACGCAGAAGCCGTCGATCTCGCCAGCCGCCAGGCGGTCAGTCATCTGCGGCGGCGGCACCACCACCAGGTTGACATCGCGGTCCGGATCGATGCCGGCGGCAGCGAGCCAGTAGCGGAGCTGGATCTGGTGCGAAGAATACGGCCACACGGTGGCGAAGGTGAGCTGCGGCTTGCCGGCCTTGCGGTCCTGGTTGATCAGGCGGCGCAACGCATTGGCACTTTCGGCCCGGCTATGCTGCAGGCTCGGCTCAATGGCAACGAGGCGATCCCACAGCTTGGCGGAAATGGTGACGGCGTTGCCGTTCAGCGCCAGCACGAACGAGGTGATCTGCGGCTTCTTCCAGCCGCCGGCACCCAGCGTGGCGGCGAGCGGCATCGGCGCCAGCATATGCGCCGCGTCCAGCGCACCGAGCGCCACCTTGTCGCGGATATTGGCCCAGGACGGCTCCCGCACCAGTTCGACTTTCAGGCCGTGCTGGGCGAAGAAGCCTTTTTCCTGGGCAACGAACAGCGCTGCGCTATCGGAAAGAGCAATGAAGCCGATACGCATGGCAACGGGAGCCGCCGTATTGGCAGCCCCCGCACGCTTGCTCTTCTTCGGACGCGGCGCCATACGTGTTCCCCGTTACTGCTGGGAGTAGCCGCCGACGCGGCTGCCGATGAAGCCGATCAGGCGGTCGAGCATGAAGCCGACCAGACCGACATAGATGAGCGCCAGGATGATCTCGCTGATCAGCGAGGAGTTCCAGGCATCCCAGATGAAGAAGCCGATACCGACGCCGCCAATCAGCATTTCAGCGGCAACGATGGCGAGCCAGGACAGGCCGATGCCGATCTTGAGGCCGGTGAACATGAACGGCACGGTCGCCGGCAGCATCACCTTGAAGAAGAACTCGAAGCCATTGAGTTGCAGCACCTTGGCGACATTGCGGTAATCCTGCGGAATATTGCGGATACCGACGGCAGTATTGAGGATGATCGGCCAGATCGCGGTGATGGCGATAACGAAGATCGCCGACGGATCGGCGTTGCGGAAAGCCGCCAGCGACAGCGGCAACCAAGCCAGCGGCGGCACCGTACGCAGTACCTGGAAGATCGGATCAAGGCCGCGGAAGGCCAGGGTCGACTGGCCGATCAGCACGCCGAGCGCGATGCCGGCAACGGCCGCGAGCGAGAAGCCGATGGCAACACGCTTGAGGCTGGAGGCGATATGCCAGAACAAGCCCTTGTCCAGGTTACCTTTGTCGAAAAACGGATCGCTGATCAGCATCCAGGTTTCCTGAACCACCCTGCTTGGCGGCGGCAGGGAAGCGCCGGGCGCCGAGCAGGCCAGTTCCCAGATGCCGATCAACAAGGCCAGGAACAAGATGGGTGGCAGCACATGCGCTGCCACATGCTTGGCGCCTGCCGCGATTTTGGGCAGCAAGTTTACGCGCCAGTCGCGGCCCTCATAGGTGAGGGCCGCCTTGTCTATCGCTTCCATCTTCATGCTCATTCCCTTCGGGCTCAGGCCACTCGGCTGATGCTTTGGCTCTTCAGGTAGGCCATCGGATTCTCCGGATCGAACACCTTGCCGTCGAAGAAGGTTTCCTTGCCGCGCGAGGTCGACTTCGGCAGATCGGCCTCCGACACGCCCAGCGACTTGGCGGCATCGCGCCACAGATCCTCGCGATTCACCGCTTTGACGATTGCCTTGGTGTCGAGATCGGTCGGCTGATAGCCCCAGCGCATATTCTCGGTGAGGAACCACAGTTCATGGCTCTGGAACGGATAGGACGCATGGTCGCGCCAGAACTTCATCATCAACGGGCTTTCCACGCCCACCGTCGCCTTGCGGCCACCATCGCCGTAATCGATGATGCCCTTGGCGCGGTCGAGGATGTCGGCCACCGGCACCTTGAACCAGTCGCGACCGCCTACGATGGCGCACATCTCTTCCTTGTTTTCCATCTTGTCGCACCACATCTGGGCTTCCTGGGTGGCCATCAGGATCGCCTTGGCGGCCTTCGGATTCTTGTCAACCCAATCGGCACGCAGGCCGAGCGACTTCTCCGGATGATCCTTCCACAATTCGCCAGTCATCAGCGCGGTGAAGCCGATCTTCTGGTGGATGAGCTGCAGGTTCCACGGCTCGCAGACGCAGAAGGCTTCCATCGCGTTCACCTTCATGTTCGCCACCATCTGCGGCGGCGGCACCACGATGGTCGCGATGTCCTTGTCCGGATCAATGCCGGAGGCGGAAAGCCAGTAGCGGATCCACATATCGTGAGTGCCGCCCGGGAAGGTCATTGCCGCCTTGAGTTCCTTGCCCTCCGACTTCGCCTTCTTGAAGGCGGCGCCGAGCGTCTTGGCATCGGTGGTGACGCCCATGCCGGCATAGGACTTGGCCACCGAGATGGCCTGGCCGTTGGTGTTGAGGCGCGCCAGGATATACATCGGCAGCTTGACGTTACCCTTGGTCACCTTGCCGGTGGAAATCAGGTAGGGCATCGGGGTGAGGATATGCGCGCCGGTGATGCCGCCGCCGGCTTCGCCGAGTTCGATATTGTCGCGTGTGGCGCCCCAGGAGGCCTGTTTCTCAATGCTCATATCAGGCAGGCCATACTTGGCGAAAAAGCCCTTCTCCTTGGCGATGATCAGCGGCGAGGCATCGGTGAGCGCGATATAGCCGAGCTTGGCGCCCTTCACTTCCGGGCCCGCTGCCTGCGCGAAAGCACCCGCCGGCAAAGCCAGCTTCGCCGACGCGAACAAAGCCGCCGCGCCCGCCGCCCCCTTGAACACCTGACGCCGGTTCACACCCTTCTTGCCAATCGTGCCACGCATGTCGAAGCCTCCTGCTGGTTGTCCGTTGCGTTGCCACTTGTGCTCGCGGCAACAAAAAAGCGCCCTCCGATGCAGGTGATCCGAAGCCAAAAAGGCCCGGAGCCGCATCGCAGGACGCCATTGTCCGATCATATGAACCTGCTGCGCCGTTGCAGCAGGTGGTCGGGCTTAACAAAGCATGAAGCGTGCCAAGTCGCAGAATTAGCTAAATTGGCGGTTTTCCAATACACCACGACGAAAGTCGAAGGGGGTGTGACTCTGCTGCACTGCACACAAAACAGGCGAAGCCTGCACGCGCACTATGCAGACGGTCTCAATCCTTCTTCAGCAGATCGGCGAATGCGAGCAGCGTTTCGGCCACATCGACAAGGCGCTGCTGGCGGTCCATGGCGAGCTTGCGCAGCGCGGCATAGGCCTCCTCCTCGCTGAGCTTCTTCTCGCGCATCAGCATGCCCTTGGCGCGCTCGATCAGCTTACGCTCATGCAGCGTCGCCTTTGTCTTCTTCAGTTCATCGCGCAGCGCCTGGAATTCCCGGAAGCGCGCGATGGCAACATCGAGGATCGGCTTCACCCGCTTCACGTTCAGACCGTCGATGATATAGGCCGAAACGCCGGCCTGCATGGCCTGTTCGATCATGCCGACATCGGACTGATCGACGAACATGACGATGGGACGCGGCTGGTCGTCGTTGATCTGCCGCATGCTGTCGATGGTGTCGCGGCTGGGCGAATCCATGTCGACGATCACCACATCGGGAGCAATCTCGGCGACGCGGCGCGCACTCAATTCGCGTGGCGCCATGCGTGCCACCAGTTCATAGCCCTGAGCCCGCAACGCCTCATTCAATACCGCGGCCCGTTCCGGGTTCTCGTCGATCAGAAGGATACGCAAACCACTCACAATGCTTCACCCAAGTCAGGCTTTATGCCTTACAGACTAGCAATTCGCATACCAAAGCGGCAAAGTCGCACCATTGCCGCTGTTAATTTGCGCTAACCCGTTGACGGTGCTTGGGGGATAATGCCGACCGCAATCGAGATACTGGTGGATGCCGATGCCTGCCCGGTGAAGGCGGAGATATTCAAGGTGGCAGAACGCCATGGCATCGGCGTGCAGGTGGTGGCGAACAGCTTCATCAATCTGCCGCGCGTGCCATGGATCCGGCTGGAGCAGGTGGCAGAAGGCCTGGATGTGGCTGATGACTGGATCGCCGCCCGCGCCAATCCTGCCAGCATCGTGATCACCGCCGACATTCCGCTCGCCGCGCGCTGCGTCAAGACCGGCGCCACTGTGCTGGCCCCCACAGGAAAGGCATTCGACGAAAACAACATCGGCATGGCGCTGGCCACCCGCAACCTGATGACCGACCTGCGTTCGGCCGGCGAAGCCACCCGTGGCCCACGCCCCTTCTCGGCCAAAGACCGCTCGACCTTCCTTTCCGCGCTGCATGAGGCCATCCTGCGGCTGCACCGGAGATTACCCGCATGATGAAGCCCGTACCGATCCCGCTCGCGAAAATCTACGTGCCGCAGAAATTCAAAGGCACGCTGGAACCGGCCAAGATGGAAGCCCTGGCCGACGATATCGTGCAGAACGGCCTGCAGATACCGATCCAGGTGCGCGTCGACAAGGACCGCTATGTGCTGGTGGCCGGGCTGCACCGGCTGGAAGCCTTCCGCTTCCTTGGCGAAGCGGCGATCCCGGCCCTGGTGGTGGCGGCGCGCAAGTTCTAGAACCTAGTGCTTGCCGCCCAGGAACAGGTCTGGCAGCCAGAGCGAAAAGCCCGGCACATAGGTGACGAGGAATAGCGCGGCGATCAGCGCGCCATAGAACGGCCAGATTGTGCGCATGACATGGCCGATGCTGACTTCGCCGATGGCGCAGCCGACGAATTGCGTGGTGCCGACCGGCGGCGTGTTGAGGCCGAGCGCGCAGTTGATCAGCATCAGCATGCCGAACTGCACCGGCCCCATGCCGTATTGAATGCAGATCGGCAGGAAGATCGGCGTGCAGATCAGGATCGTCGCCGCCATATCCAGAAAAGTGCCGAGCACGAACAGGATGACATTCACCAGCAGGAAGATCACCCAGGGCGAAGTGGAAATGCTGGAGAGTGCCTTGCCGGTAAGCTCGGCTGCTTCGTACAGGCTGATCAGGTAGCCGAAGGTGTTCGACACGCCGATCAGCAGCAGCACGATGCCGGTGGTTTTCACCGCCTTGGCCGCCGCCTTCACCAGATGCGCCCAGGTGAGCGAGCGGTAGACCAGGCTGGCGAGCAGGATGGCGTAGATCACCGCCACCGCCGCTGCTTCCGTGGCGGTGAAGATGCCCTGCAGGATGCCGACCAGGATGATGACAATGATGAACAGGCCAGGAATGGCGGCGGCGGCCGACCGCGCCACTTGGTGCCAGCCGGGAAATGTGCCGGCCGGATAGCCTCGCTTGATCGCCACCAGATAGGCCGCCACCAGCATGCAGAGTGTAAGCAGTGCTGCAGGAATAAGCCCGGCCAGGATCAGCGCCGCAATCGATACCTTGCCCCCCGCCGCCAGCGAATAGATGATCATGTTGTGGCTGGTAGGCATCAAGGCGCCGACCAGCGAGGCATGGGTGGTGACGTTGACGGCATAGTCGGCGTCATACCCCTCCTTCTTCATCATCGGGATCATCACCGCGCCCATGGCCGAGACATCGGCCACCGGCGAGCCGGAAACACCGCCGAATAGCGTGCAGGCAACCACATTCGACATGCCCAGCCCGCCACGGATATGGCCGATGGCATCCTTGGCGAAACGCACGATGCGGTCAGCGACGCCACCATAGAGCATCAATTCGCCGGCAAAGATGAAGAACGGAATGGCGAGGAAGGAAAAGATGTTCATTCCTGCTGCCATGCGCTGGAACACCACGGCCAGCGGCAGGCCCTCGTAGAGAATGGTCACCACCGCCGAGAGGCCGATGGAGAAAGCGACCGGGACGCCAAGGACAAGGAAGCCGAAGAAGCTGACGGCGAGAATGGTCAATGCCATGCCGGACGCACCTTCTCGCCCGCCAGGAGCGCCAGGATATGTTCAATCGAGAACAGCACGATCAGCCCGCCGGCGAGGCTCAATGACACATGGTTGATGCCTTCCGGCAGGCCGAGATTGGGAATCTTGTAGGGCATCACGGAAGCCGCCAGTTCGCCAGCATGCCAGGCCATGGCGATGCCGAAACAGGCCACCAGGACATGGATCAGGATTTCGACCCAGATCCGGTGCGCTTCGGGGAGCAGCATGGCGAGGAGCGATTCCAGGCCGATATGGCCCGCATCGCGCACGCCCACTGCCGCGCCAAGCATGGTGACATAGAGGATCAGCACCAGCGCCAGACTTTCCGCCCAGGTCGGCGTGTCGTTCAGCACATAGCGGCCAAAGACCTGCAACGCCACCACGCCGACGATGGCGAACAGGCCGCATACCGCCACGATCATGCACAGGCGCGCAATCGTGGCGTTAAGCGGCGTGATGAAACGCAGCAAACCCAGCATTTGGCTTAGTCGATGGCCTGGATGCGCTTCACCAGATCCTGCAGCTTGGCATCCGCCGCGAACTTGGCATAGACCGGCTGCATGGCAGTGGCGAAAGCCTTCTTGTCGACATCGGTGAGTATCTTGGCGCCGCCGGCGGTGACAGTCTTTTCCGCCGCCGCCTCGCGGTCGTCCCACAATTTCCGCATCACCGGCACAGAATCCTTCGCCGCCTGACGGATGATGTCGCGCTCATTCACCGGCAGGCCATCCCAGACCCGCTTGGAGAAAACCAGCAGTTCCGGCGCCATGGAATGTTCGGTGATCGAATAGGTCTGCGCCACTTCGTAATGCCGCGAGGATTCATAGGACGGCCAGTTATTCTCTGCACCATCCACCACGCCGGTTTTCAGCGCGGTATAGACCTCGGCATAGGGCAGCGGCGTGGCATTGGCGCCCAGCGCCTGCATCATCGCCACCCACATATCCGATTGCTGCACGCGGATCTTCATGCCCTTCATGTCTTCCACGGTCTTGATCTGCTTCTTGGTGGTGTAGAAGCTGCGCGAGCCGCTGTCGTAGAAGGCCAGGCCGATGAAGCCCTGGGCTTCCAGCGCCTTGAGGATGTCGTCGCCCACGGCGCCATCCAGCACCTTGCGCATATGCGCCTTCGACTTGAACACGAAGGGCAGCGCCGGCACGTTGGTTTCCGGCACGATATTGTTGAAGGCGGAAATGTTGACGCGCACCATGTCGAGCGCGCCGATCTTGGTCTGCTCGATCGTGTCCTTCTCCGAACCGAGCACGCTCTGGCCGAACACCTTCACGCTATGCTTGCCGGTGGTGCGCTCGTTGATCAGCTTGCCCATATGCACCACCGCCTGAACGGTGGGGTAATCCATGGGATGAACATCGGATGAGCGGAATTCCTTGGCGGTCGCACCCGTGGCAGCCAGCGCCGCGAGGACCGCGGCGGCAATAAGCTTGTGCATGATTTCCTCCTGTTGCACGCCGGTCTGGTTCTGCTGAGTCGCCGGCATATTGTTGTGTCATCATACAAGTGACCGCCGGCTCGCCGTCAAGAATTTTAGTAAAACCAACTAAAACGTATACGATGACTTTACACGCACCCCCACTTGTCATACAGGTTAGCCAGTCATTCGGAGGATATCGTGACGGCTCTGCGCCGACGAGAAACCCTGACCTCGCAGCTCACCCGCACCCTCACCGGGCGGATCGCCCAGGGCATGCTGAAACCCGGCGACAAACTGCCGAGCGAGCAGGAACTGATCGGAGAATTCGGCGTCAGCCGAACCGTGGTGCGCGAGGCGATTTCCTCGCTGCGCGCCGCCGGCATGGTCACGACGCAGCAGGGTGTCGGCGCCTTCGTGCAGGCCGATGCCCTCACCCAGCCCTTCCGCATCGATGAAGCCAATCTCGACCTGCTGAAGGAAGTGATCAGTGTGCTGGAACTGCGCATCGCGCTGGAGGCGGAAGCCTGCGCGCTGGCGGCACAAAGGCGCGGCGAGGCGCATCTGGAGGCGATGCGCGTGGCGCTCGACCGCATGGAGGCCGCCATCGCGGCATCCGAGGATGCCGTGGCGCCGGATCTCGATTTCCACCGCACCATCGCCGAAGCCACCGGCAATGCGCATTTCACGCATCTGTTCAGCTATCTCGGCGCGCTGATGATTCCGCGTACCCGGCTGCAAACCTTCCGCTTCTTCGCCGACGACCGCAGCGAATATCTCCGCCGCGTCAACCGCGAGCATGAAGACATCTATCAGGCGATCCTGCGCCAGGACAGCGACGCCGCCCGCTCGGCGATGCGGCTGCACCTGAGCAACAGCCGCGAGCGGCTGCGCAAGGCGATGGAACAGAGTGCCGCCAGTCCGCCATAGCCTTAGCCCAAGTCAGCCAGGCTGACGCTGCTGGTGGATTGCCCGGAAGGAGACATACTATGCCGCAAGCCCTGATCGAAAAAATGGGGCGGCAATAACTGGGGAGTGAAGACCGATGAAGCGCGTTCTGCTCACAGGCGCCGCCGGCGGCATCGGCAGCCGCCTGCGCCCGTTGCTCAAGCCGCTCTACCCCGAGCTGATCTTAAGCGACATCAAGGCGCCGGCCGACCTTGGGCCAGACGAACGCTTCATCGCCGCCGATCTGGCCGATGCCGCCGCCGTGGAAACAGCCTGCGCGGGCGTGGATGGCATCGTGCATCTGGGCGGCTTTTCCGTGGAAGGGCCGTGGGACACCATCCTCAACGCCAATATCATCGGCTGCTACAACCTGTTTGAAGCCGCGCGGCGCCAGGGTGTGCAGCGCGTGGTCTTCGCCTCCTCCAACCATGTGATGGGCTTCCACCCGCGCCAGCGGAAAATCGGCATCGAGGCCGTGCCGCTGCCCGATACGCGCTATGGCCTGTCCAAGCTGTTTGGCGAGGGCCTCGGCTCGCTCTATGCCCACAAGCATGGTCTGGGCGTGCTGAGCATCCGCATCGGCAATTTCGGCGACAAGCCGATCGACGAGCGCCGCCTGGCGATCTGGCTGAAACCCGCCGACCTGGTGCAGCTCATCCGCATCGGCCTGGAAAAGCCCGGCCTGGTCTATGAAGTCGTCTATGGCATGTCGGATAACAAGCGCGCCTGGTGGGATAACAGCCATGCCTTGAGCCTCGGCTACAGGCCGGAAGGCCAGTCCGAGGCTTTCGCGGCGGAAGCGCTGGAAGCGCAGAAAGCCCTCCCCGCCGATCCCATCGGCGATTATTTCCAGGGCGGCAGCCCGTTCTGCTCCCAGGAATTCTCCGGCGATCTCGCCCGTCTGAAGAAGTAGGCGCCTGAAGAAATAGCCGCACACATAGTATCGGGGTTGCGACCATGACCTATACCCGTGTCTTCACCGGCCCGAAGCCGAAGCTTGTGATGCCCAAGGGCGCCTGCGACAGCCATATCCATTTCTATTCCGATAGCTACACGGCTTTGCCGAACACGCCGACGCCGCCGGCAGTGAGCGTGGCCGAATATCGCCAGGTGATGGACTGGCTGGGCATCGAGCGCGTGATCGTGGTGCAGGCCAATGCCTATGGCGACGACAACCGCCTGGCGATGGATTGCGCCGCCGAGCTTGGCTTGGAGCGCGCCCGCGCCGTGGTGGTGGTGAAACCTGGCGTGAATGATGCCGAACTTGAACGCCTGACCAAGGGTGGTGCGCGCGGGCTCCGCACCATGAACCTCTATGGCGGCATGCTGCGGCTGGACGTGGCCGAGCAAATGGCCAACCGCATCGCACCGTTCGGCTGGAGCATTCTGCTGCAATTGAATGGCCGTGAATTGCCTGAGCATGAAGCGATGATCCGCCGCCTGCCCTGCAAGGTGATCATCGACCATGTCGGCAAGTTCATCGATCCGGTACCAGTGGACCATACTTCCTTCCAATGCCTGCTGCGCCTGGTGGATACCGGCAATGTCTGGGTCAAGCTGGCGGGCGTGTATGAGACCTCGAAGGCCGGCAAGCCGCGCTACGAGGATGTCGGCGCCCTTGCCTCTGCCCTGGTGCGGCACGCGCCCGAGCGCATGATCTGGGCCAGCAACTTCCCCCATGCCCAGGCCGACAAGTTCGGCTATCCCGACGAGGCCAAACTGCTCGACCTGATGCTGGAATGGGCGCCGAACGAAGCCGACCGGCGGCGCATCTTCGTCGACAACCCGGCGGAACTATATGGCTTCTAGTTTAGCGTGTTGCTCAAACTACCGCGTCGCTCGCGCCGCGAGCCCGCAACAGAGGAAGCCGCCGCCGAGGCAGAGCCGCGCCAGCGCCTCGGGCGCGATCGGCAGGCCGCCGAGATAGCGGTAGCGGGCCAGTTCAGCCAGCGCCAATAATAATGTGCCCAGCAGCAGCCAGCGAGCGGGGGCCGGACGGTGGCGCAGACCGATCAGCACCGCCAGCATCAGCACGCCCAGCACGATCAGCGGCAACGGCAGCGACCCCAGCGGCAGGCGTTCCGCCGCCACGGCGATCAGCAGCGCGATACCGATGGCAGTGAGCAGCCCGGTGCGTTTGTTGCCCGGCGGCAGCACCAGCCCGAGCAGGGCGCCCAGTGCCAGGGCGAGGCCGCCCAGCGTGAGGCTGTGAAACCGCAGCAGCGGCAACAGGCCGGCGATTCCAGGCAGATCCAGGCGATCCGCCAGTTCCGCCGCGGCCAGCGCCGCCTGCAGGCCGATGCCGATGCCCCAGAAGAAAGCCGCCGGCAGCGGACTGCCGGCTGCCAGCAGCAAGCCGGCGAGGGTGCCGAGCAGGCATAGCGCCTGGGCCACAAGCCCTACATCTGGAAAGGAAAATCCGCCCATGGCGGCACTATGCCCCAGCGCCGCCGAGCCCGGCAAGGCAGCCCCGAGGCCCAGCGCCGATGCGGACCTCAAAGGCGGAAAAATACAGGCCGTCACATGGGGTTGACGGCGGGGGGCATGGGGGCTATAACGCGCCCCTCTGATTTCGCCGCAAGGCACGATCCAAGCAACTGGAATACACTATCCATGGCTCAGCATAAGTCCGCGGAGAAGCGCGCCCGCCAAACCCCGAAGCGCACTGCCGTCAACCGCGCCCGCCGCACCAAGGTGCGCAGCGCCGTGAAGCAGGTCGAGACCGCTATCGCCAGCGGCGACAAGGCCGCCGCGCAGGCCGCCTTCAAGCTGGCGCAGCCGGCTCTCGACAAGAGCGTGAACAAGGGCGTGGTCCACAAGGGCACCGCCTCGCGCAAGCTGTCGCGTCTGAACGCCGCCATCAAGACGATGGGTTGATCGGCGCTGGCGCCGGCTGGCCGTCGCCGCCCGCATAAAAATTCCGATATCGCCACGCACTTAACCCTAAGTGCGTGGCGATATTTTTTTGTGCTTCTGCCGTGGCTTGGGCGCCGCCTTATCCTTATGAACGAGATGGCGCGTTGCGACTCCGCGCAGCGATGTTCACTGCTGTTTCTTTCGCGCGGCAACAATTCCCTTGCATCGAATGGAACACGCATCAAATGCCGCAAAACCACGCGACAAGTTCTAATGTTGCAACACCGAAAAATTATTTTCCGGAGTCGCGAATAGTCTGCTTGCTTCGCTCCGGCGTTTTTGCCTTTAATGCACCGCTGCCTCGCGGTGGACGCTGACATTACATGACGCGACAGGCGGTACGGTGATTGAGTTTTCTTTGTGCGTTTTCGACTTCTCGAAAGCCCGCGCTCATAAGGAAACGGTCGCCGCGCCGACCGCAACAGACGACATGAATGAAGGCTGAAGCTATTGGGTTTGCGGGGGTGAGTGGTCGCGTTTTTGTTGAGAACGTGTTTTTTGCAAGCAGTGATGGCGACGCAGGCAGCGCGTTACGCACGACAAAAACGAGTTACAAATCACGTGGCGCGAGGTTGGGGATGCAGGCGGCGGCAACGACGGGGGTAGATAGCTATGCAGGCGATATCACACCGAACGATACCTGGTCGAAGCTGCAGGAAGATCCGGCCGCAATTCTGATAGACGTACGTACCAAGCCGGAATGGAGCTATGTCGGCACGCCCGACCTGAACGCTCTGTCCAAGTCTCCTCTTTTGATTTCCTGGCAAGTGTATCCCGAGATGACCGTGAATTCGCATTTCGCTGACGAACTGCGCGCAAAGAATATCGCGCCGGGTCAGCCGCTTTACTTCCTCTGCCGTTCCGGCGCCCGCTCGCGCGCCGCGGCTATCGCCATGACCGCCGCGGGCTTCGGCCCCTGCTACAATATCGCTGGCGGCTTCGAGGGCGACATGGATGCCCAGAAGCAGCGTGGCCACCTCAATGGTTGGAAGGCCGCTGGCCTCGCCTGGTCGCAGAGCTGAGGCCGCGCCATGGTGAAGTCTTCGCAGCCGCAGCCCAAATCCGTCTCCGCCAAGGGTCTCATCAGCCCCGAGGATAGCGAGATCCAGATCGACACCACCGCCGAGGCCACTGCCGCGCTGGAGCCGCAATGGCAGCGCGTGCGCAGCCGGCTCCGCGTCGCCTTCGGCGAGGCGGCGTTCAATTCCTGGCTCAAGCCGCTGGCACTGGCCAAGGCGACGCTGGGCGATGGCGACGTGCATCTTTCGGTGCCGACCCGCTTCATGCGCGACTGGGTGGCGAACCACTACAGCGAACGCCTGCGCGAAATCTGGCGGCTGGAAAACCCGGATGTGCGCCGGGTGCTGATCCATGTCCGTGTTGCCGCCACGGCACCGGCCGCCCAGGGTTCGGCCGCAGCCGCCCAGGCGAATGTTCCCGGCCAGGCCCAGGCAGCAGTTCCGGCCAAGCCGGCCTCGCTGCTGCGCCCTGCTGCCAGCTTCGATGGCGCCGACCGCCTCTCCGAGCGCGCTGTGGCCGCCGAACGCGGCGTGGCGATGCCGGCGCGCGACATGGACGATGTCGAGCGCGAGCTTTCCGCGCCGCTCGATCCGCGCTTCACCTTCGACAGCTTCATCACCGGCAAGTCGAATGAACTGGCCCGCGCCGCGGCGCTCCGCGTCGCCGAAAGCCCGCAGGTCGCCTACAATCCGCTGTTCCTCTACAGCGGCGTGGGCTTGGGCAAGACCCATCTGATGCATGCCATCGGCTGGCATATCCGCCAGCGCTTCCCGGAGCGCCGCGTGGTCTATCTCTCGGCCGAGAAGTTCATGTACCAGTTCATCCGGGCGCTGCGCTTCAAGGACACGATGGCGTTCAAGGAGCAGTTCCGCTCGGTTGATGTGCTGATGATCGACGACATCCAGTTCATCGCCGGCAAGGAAAGCACGCAGGAAGAGTTCTTCCACACCTTCAATGCGCTGTGCGACCAGAACCGCCAGATCATCGTTTCGGGCGACCGCTCGCCGTCCGATCTCGAGGGCATCGAGGAGCGCATGCGCTCGCGCCTCGGCTGGGGCCTGGTGGTGGATATCCACCCGACCGATTTCGAACTGCGGCTTTCCATCCTGCAGGCCAAGGCGGAGCGCAGCGGCCTGCGCGGCGTGCCGCCGGAGGTGATGGATTTCCTCGCCCGCCGCATCACGTCCAATATCCGCGAGCTGGAAGGCGCGCTGAACCGCATCTCGGCCTATTCCAGCCTGGTCGGCCGCCCGATCACCGTGCAGTCGGCGCAGGAAGTGCTGTCCGACCTGCTGCGCGCCAATGATCGCAAGGTCACGATCGAGGAAATCCAGAAGCGCGTCGCCGAGCATTTCTCGATCCGCTTCGCCGACATGCATTCGCCGCGCCGCGCCCGCGCCGTGGCCCGCCCGCGCCAGGTGGCGATGTATCTGGCCAAGCAGCTCACCTCGCGCAGCCTGCCCGAGATCGGGCGCAAGTTCGGCGGCCGCGACCACACCACGGTGATGCATGCCGTGCGCAAGATCGAGGAGCTGCGCGAGATCGACAGCGCCTTTGCCGAGGATATCGATTTGCTGCGCCGCAAACTGGAAGGCTGACAGCGTAACATTTCCTTAAGAAATCAACCACTTAAACGGGCCGCCGGATTATCCCCAGCGGCCCGTTTTTGCGTTGCGTTTCAATAGCTTCCGCCGTCTCCGTTTGCTATACTCGCCAGACTCGGCGGAACCGCCGCCGGGGGAGGCAACATTCCCGGTTTTCAGCCATGAAACTCACCATCGAGCGTGCCGTTCTGTTGACCGCCCTGAGCCATGTGCAGAGCGTGGTGGAGCGCCGCAACACCATCCCGATCCTCTCCAACGTGCTGCTCGAGGCCGAGGGCGAAAAGCTGGCGCTGACCGCCACCGACCTCGACATCGCCGTGGTGGAGAAACTCGCCGCCAAGGTGAGCAAACCGGGCGCCACCACCGTTGCCGCCCATACCTTCTACGACATCGTGCGCAAGCTGCCCGATGGCTCGGAAGTGGAACTCACCTACTCCGCCGGCGACCAGCGGCTTGAACTGCGCGCCGGCCGCTCCAGCTTCAAGCTCTCCTGCCTGCCGAAGGAAGATTTCCCGGTGATGGCGCCGGGCGAGCTGCCGAACAGCTTCCCGCTGCCGGCCGACCAGCTCCGCCGCCTGGTGGACAAGACCCGCTTCGCGATCTCCACCGAGGAGACGCGCTATTACCTCAACGGCATCTACCTGCATGCCGCCGCTTCCGCCGGCGTGCCGATGCTGCGTGCCGTCGCCACCGATGGCCATCGCCTCGCCCGCGTCGAGACGCCGCTGCCTACCGGGGCCAGCGGCATGCCAGGCGTGATCGTGCCGCGCAAGACGGTGAACGAGTTGCAGAAGCTGCTGGATGGCAGCGGCGCCGAGGTGCGCATCGAACTCAGCGACACCAAGATCCGCTTCACCTTCGGCGATCTGGTGCTGGTGTCGAAGCTGATCGACGGCTCCTTCCCGGAATACGAGCGCGTGATCCCGCGCGAGAATGACAAGGTGATGGAAGTCGACAGCAAGGCCTTCTCAGCCGCCGTCGACCGCGTTGCCACCATCTCCACCGAGAAGAGCCGCGCCGTGAAGCTGACGCTCAAGCCGGAAGGGCTTGAGCTGTCGGCGACCAGCCCGGACCAGGGTTCCGCCACCGAGCAGCTTACCATCGCCTACAGCGCGGCGCCGATCGAGGTCGGCTATAATTCGCGCTATCTGCTGGATATCGCCGGCCAGATCGAAGGCGAGAATGCCCGCTTCCTGCTGGCCGATGCCCTGGCGCCGACCATCGTGCGCGATCCCGCCGATGATGGCGTGCTCTACGTGCTGATGCCGATGCGTGTGTGATGGCCAGCAGCGCCGCGCTATTGGCGGGGGAGCTTGACAGGCAGAATATAAGCCAAGCGGCAGCGCCCCGGGATCTGCGTTCCGGTGCGGCGGTGTTTGGCCTGATGCTGCAGGACTTCCGCAACTACGCGACGCTGAAACTGCCCAGTCAAGGCATGCCCGTGGTGCTCACCGGCCCGAACGGCGCCGGCAAGACCAACATCCTGGAAGCCCTTTCCTTCCTCTCGCCAGGCCGTGGCCTGCGCCGCGCCAAGCTGGGCGAGGTGACGCGACAGACAGCCAGCGGTGGCCGCTGGGCAATGCATGCCGAGCTTTCAAGCTGCATCGGCCCGGTCAGCATCGGCACCGGCCTGGTGGAAACCGCCGGCGACGAGGACAGCGAGCGGCGCCATGTGCGCATCAATGGCGAAGCGGCTTCCAGTGCCAATGCGCTGGCCGAGTATCTCGATATCGTGTGGCTGACGCCGCAGATGGATCGCCTGTTCGTCGATGGCCTTTCCACCCGGCGGCGCTTCATGGACCGCCTGGTCTATGGCTTGGATGGCGGCCATGCCCGCCGCGTCGGCGCCTATGAGAAGGCGATGCGCGAGCGCAACAAGCTGCTGAAATCAGGCGGCGCCGATCCAAGCTGGCTCGGGGCGCTGGAAGGCCAGATGGCCGAGCATGGCGTGGCCGTGGCCGCTGCGCGGCGCGACGGCCTGGCACTGGTGGAAGCCGGCATGGCCTTGAGCGAAGCCTCCGGCGATGGCGCCTTCCCGCGCGGCCGCCTTGCCGCCAAGGGCATCGTGGAAGACTGGCTGGCGGAAATGCCGGCCCTGGCGGCGGAAGAGAAGCTGCGCCGGCTGCTGCAGGAGCGCCGCTTCATCGACCGCGATGCCGGTGCCGCCACCGAAGGGCCGCATCGCAGCGATTTCGCGGTGTGGCATTGCGCCAAGGATCAGGCCGCCGCGCATTGCTCCACCGGCGAGCAGAAGGCGCTGCTGATCGCCATCACGCTGGCCAATGCGCGGCTGATCCGCGAGCGCAAGGGCTTCGCGCCGTTGCTGCTGCTGGATGAAGTGTCGGCGCATCTCGATGCCACGCGGCGCACGGCGCTGTATGGCGAAATCCTGGCGCTTGGCGGCCAAGCCTGGCTGACCGGCACCGACCTGGACCTGTTCAAGGGCCTGCGCGAGCGGGCCGAATTCTTCGCGGTGGCGGATGGGGCGGTGATGCCCCAGGCCGCCCCGGCATGAGGGTGAGACGATGAGTGAAGAGCAATTCCGCAAGGATGAAGCGGCGCGCAACGGCGAGGGCTATGATTCCTCGGCGATCAAGGTGCTGAAGGGCCTGGATGCGGTGCGCAAGCGGCCGGGCATGTATATCGGCGACACCGATGACGGTTCGGGCCTGCATCACATGGTCTACGAGGTGGTGGATAACGCCATCGACGAGGCCCTGGCGGGCTATTGCGACCAGGTGACCGTGGTGCTCAATCCCGATGGCTCCTGCACCGTGCGCGACAATGGCCGCGGCATCCCGGTGGACATCCATCCCGAGGAAGGCGTTTCGGCGGCCGAGGTCATCATGACCCAGCTCCATGCCGGCGGTAAGTTCGACCAGAATTCCTACAAGGTTTCCGGCGGCCTGCATGGCGTCGGCGTGTCGGTGGTGAACGCGCTGTCCTCGACCCTGGAACTGCGCATCTGGCGTGCCGGCAAGGCGTATTTCATGCGCTTCCGCCATGGCGATGCCGAAGCGCCGCTGGCCGAAGTCGGCGCGGCCGAGGACGGCAAGCGCGGCACGGAAGTGACCTTCCTGCCCTCGCCCGAGACCTTCACCAAGACCGAGTTCGACTTCGCCACCCTGGAGCGTCGCCTGCGCGAACTCGCCTTCCTCAACAGCGGCGTGAAGATCGTGCTGCAGGATCTGCGCGGCGTCGAGCCGAAGAGCGTGGAGTTGATGTATGAGGGCGGCGTGGAAGCCTTCGTCGCCTATCTCGACCGCAATAAGACGCCGATGCATAAGCCGCCGGTGACCATCCGGGGCGAGCGCGACGGCATCGGCATCGAGATTTCGTTGCAGTGGAACGATGGCTACCACGAAGCCGTGCTCTGCTTCACCAACAACATTCCGCAGCGCGATGGCGGCACCCATCTCGCCGGCTTCCGTGGCGCGCTGACCCGCTGTGTGAACAAATACGCGGAAGAGAGCGGCATCCTGAAGAAGGAGAAGGTGACGCTTTCCGGCGAGGATAGCCGCGAGGGCCTGACCTGCGTGCTCAGCGTGAAGGTGCCGGACCCGAAATTCTCCTCCCAGACCAAGGACAAGCTGGTTTCCTCCGAGGTCCGCCCAGCGGTGGAAAACCTGGTCAACGAGCAGCTTGCCGCCTGGTTCGAGGAGCATCCCTCGGATGCCCGCACCATCGTCGGCAAGGTAGTGGAAGCCGCCGCCGCGCGCGAAGCCGCGCGCAAGGCGCGCGAACTCACCCGCCGCAAGGGCGCGCTGGATGTCTCCTCGCTGCCCGGCAAGCTTGCCGATTGCCAGGAGCGCGATCCGGCCAAGTCCGAACTCTTCCTGGTCGAGGGAGATAGCGCCGGCGGCTCGGCGAAGCAGGGCCGCCACCGCGCCAATCAGGCCGTGCTGCCTTTGCGCGGCAAGATCCTGAACGTGGAGCGCGCGCGGTTCGACAAGATGCTCGGCTCGGCGGAAATCGGCACGCTGATCACCGCGCTCGGCACCGGCATCGGCCATGACGATTTCGACCTCGCCAAGCTGCGCTACCACAAGATCATCATCATGACCGACGCCGACGTGGACGGCGCCCATATCCGCACCCTGCTGCTCACCTTCTTCTTCCGCCAGATGCGGCCGCTTATTGATGCCGGCCACCTCTATATCGCGCAGCCGCCGCTCTACAAGGTGAAGCGCGGCCAGTCGGAGCGTTACCTCAAGGACGAGGCGGCCCTCGAGCAATACCTGATCGGCGAAGGCCTGGAAGGTGCGGTGCTGAACCTGCAGGACGGCAGCCAGCGTGCCGGTGCCGATCTGCGCCGCATGGTGGACCAGGCCCGCCAGGCCCGCGCCATGCTGGATTCCGCCGGCAAACGCTACAATGCCTGGCTGGTGGAACAGGCCGCCGTTCTCGGCCTGCTGCGCAACGATGTGCTGGACGATGCGGCGAAGTCGGTGCCGGCGGCGGAAGCCATGGCGCAGCGGCTGAATGCCCTGGCCTCCGATCTGGAAAAGGGCTGGGAATGCACAGCCCCCGGCGATGGCACCCTGGTGGCCCGCCGCAGCTTGCGCGGCTATACCGAAAGCTACCTGCTCGATGCGCCGCTGTTCCGTTCGGCGGAAGCGCGCAAGCTCAACGAACTGGCGGACGAATTGCAGGCCGCCTATCTGGTGCCGGCGCAGCTTCGCCGCAAGGACGAGACCCACGCCGTGCGCGGGCCATCGGAATTGCTTGAAGCCGTGATGACCATCGGCAAGCGCGGCCTCACCATGCAGCGCTACAAGGGCCTCGGCGAGATGAACCCGGAACAGCTCTGGGAAACCACGCTGGACCCGAATGTGCGCAGCCTGCTGCAGGTGAAGGTCGATCACGCCGAGGATGCCGACAACATCTTCGAAACGCTGATGGGCGACGTGGTAGAACCGCGCCGCGACTTCATCCAGAGCAACGCGCTGGCGGTCGCCAACCTGGATATTTGAACCACCGGTAGACGGCTGGCCAGGACTTCCGCTTAAACTTCCCGGTGATGCAGGACTTAATCACCAAATACAGTCGCGATATCCGTCGCCGCCTGATTCGAGGCAGTGACGAATACGCCACCTTAGCTTTGTACGCTTCAGATGAAATTCTGGCGCTCAACTGGCACTGGCTTGCTTACTTCGCTGCGCACTTACCGCCATTACCAAGCATGAAAGCTCTGCTGGAAAGCTGCATTGACTGTGATGCGGTTATTCCTGGCATTGGACGATCTTTTATTGATCGCATTGCTGAAGCAGGATCAAGGCAAAAGAACGAAGAAGATTATCAGGCAATACTACAGATTTTCGCTGAGATTCTGAGTTTACGACAAGCCTTCCATTGCCGATGGACTGGCTCGCCCCGGTTCGAGTACGAAGCAAAAGGTTCGAATGGAAAACGGCCGGAACTGGCAGTACATGCCGAAGGACAGCGGTTCCTGTTCGAAGTAAAGGCACCGAGCCTGCTTGTCCATCAGAGACAACGAGCAACCAATGGCCTGCAAATCCCAGCGCGAACTGATTTGAAGCAAATGGCGAAAATGCTGTTGCAGGGGCCTGTTACGTTACCGCGCGATAATCCGATAAAAGATTTCCTGATTTCTGCGGAAGGCAAGTTCGCAGGCTTTGACGATGCCCTTGGTGCCAACATCCTGATTATCGTGTGGGATGACCATATATACGAGCCGATAACAACACTGCTGAACGATGAGACCGGTTTGTTGACCGACCGGTCATATGCCAAAGGGAAGGATGGGAAGTCACTAACATTCCCGCATATCGATGCAGTGATACTGGTCAGACACCTCAACTACTTTCAGGAAGGCTTAGCGGAAAAACCATTACCGGACCGGCAGCATATGTTCGACTTTGGCGGTGAAGCTGCGCTACCGAATGTGCTGATCCAAACGCCATGGGGACGCTCGGTGCCTAGCGAAATTATTGAGACCTATAGAGCGGTCCCCCATAACAATCCGGCTCTATTGAAAATGGCCGAATACAATCAGATCAACTTCGTTCTCTGGACTGACGGTTAGCAGATACGGCCTACCATTTGAGGTACTTTACGGCGTCAAACGGGACAGCTTATGCTGTCAAATGCAAACGAACATTAACCGCATAGAAGCTGGTTTGGGCCAGTTCTTCTGCCTCTTAACGGCCCATTGCCCCGTCCGGAGTGAATGATGCGATACAGCCATCAGATCACTTCCGGCCAGGTCAGCCTCGCCACTGCCGTCACCGGCCCAGGCACTGGCACTCCGGTGGTGTTCCTGCATGCCGCCGTGTGCGACAGCCGCATGTGGCAGGCGCAATGGCAGGCGGTTGGCGGGCAATACCGCGCCATCGCCTATGACCGGCGCGGCTTTGGCGCCAGCCATGCTGAAAAGCAGGATCATTCGGCGGTCGGCGACCTGCTGGCGGTGATCGACGCCCTGGCCGAGGGCAAACCGGCCATCCTGGTTGCCTGCTCCCAGGGCGGCCGCATCGCGCTGGATGCGGCGATCCTGCATCCTGAGCATATCCGTGGCCTGTTCCTGATCTCGCCGTCGCTGATCGGCGCGCCGGAACCGGATCATGCGCCGGAGATTGCCGCCCTGCTGGCTCAGCAGAAGCAGGCCGAGGAGGCTGGCGATGCGGCGGCGCTGAACCAACTCAAAGCGCGGCTATGGCTCGATGGCCCGTTGCAGCAGGAAGGCCGCGTGGCTGGCGCGGCGCGCGAGCTGTTTCTGGAGATGAATGGCAGCGCTTTGCGCGCGCCGCCTGTTGGCGCGAATACCGATGCTGTTGCCAATTACCGGCATCTTGCCGAGATACAGATGCCAGCCAAGATTGTCTGCGGCGCTTACGATTTCCCCCATATCCAGGAGCGCGGCCGGCAGATCGCCCGGATGATGCCGAATGCCAGGTTCGAGGCGCTGCCCGGCACCGCGCATCTGCCCAGCCTGGAACAGCCGGCCCTCGTCACGGAGCGGCTGCTGCCCTTCCTGCAATCCCTGCAATCCCTGCAATCCCTGCAATCCCTGGCAACGCCATGCTGATCGCCCAGCTATCCGATCCGCATATCCGGCCGCGCGGCGTGCTGTATCAGGGCGTGGTCGATTCCAACGCCATGTTTGCCGCTGCCATCGCCCAGGTGAATGCCTTTAGCCCGGCCATCAACCTGGTGCTGCTGAGCGGCGACATCGTGGATGAAGGCCAGCCGGCGGAATACGAAATGGCGCGCGCGTTGCTGAGCGAACTGCGCGTGCCTTATCTGGTGATCCCCGGCAACCATGACGGCGGCTTCTCGGCGGGCCATGCCGCTTTCCGCGCGGCTTTTCAGGATCACGCCTATCTGCCGGCGGCGCATCCCTTCCACTATGCGGTGGAAGCCGGGCCGCTGCGCATCCTGGCGCTGGATGTCACCCTGCCCGGCCTGCATCACGGCCTCATCGATTCAGCACGGCTAGCCTGGCTGGAACAGGCGCTCGCCCAAGAGCCGCAACGGCCCTCGATTGTCATGCTGCACCAGCCGCCCTTTGCCTGCGGCATTCCCTATCTGGATAAATACTGGTGCGAGGGCGGCGATGGCCTGGCCGAACTGCTGGCGCGCTATCGATCGGTGGAGCGCGTGCTCTGCGGCCATGTGCACCGCTTCATGCAATTGCGCTTCGGCGGCACTCTGCTGTGCACTTCGCCCAGCACCACCACGGCCATCGCCCTGCAACTCGATCCTGCCGCCAAGCCACGCTCGTATATCGAGCCGCCGGCTTTTCTGCTGCATCACTGGCGGCCGGAAACCGGCCTGATCACGCATTTCGTCCCGGTCGGCGATTTTCCCGGCCCTTACCCATTCGCCTGACGCATTACGGCGACGGCGGACGATCCTGATAGCTCGAGGTGACGGTGACGGCACTCTGGCCGCTATTGCGCACCAGCAGGCTGCCGCGCGTGCGGATCGAGCCGTAAAACTCGTTGCGCTGGCCCGGCGCCACTTCAACGCGACGATTGAGCGGCGCATCGAATTCGACCACGGCTGGCGCCGAACCGGTATTGACCACGGTGATGGTGGTGTAGCTGCCTTGCGTGCTGACATCAATATAAGTCTGCGCGCCCGGCGCCAGGGTGTATTGACCGGCATGGGCGGCATAGGCGAACAGGATCAGCGCGAAGGTAAGCGCACTGGCGAAAAGCGTACTGCGGATGGACATGGCACAAGCCTTTCCGGGTGATGTTGGCTGCCGCAGAAGATGATCCGAGTTGCGGGGAAGTAAACCGCCCTCGCCGCGCCATCCGCCGCGCCTGTGCCTGCCATCACACCGCAGGCCCCGGCTGGTGTCCATTCACCAGCCGGTTACCGTGATGATACTTAGGTGTTAGTGCTCCTGACGCGTGACGGCGATCACTCAAGCTTGATGCCGCCGCCCTGGATGAGCTGGCCCCAGATGGCAGAATCGCGCTTCATCGCGGCGGCCAGTTCTTCGCTGGAGCCGCCGACCGGCACCAGGCCGAGTTCGATCAGCTTGGCGCTGATTTCCGGCTTCTTCACGATGGCCGAGACTTCGCGCGACAGCTTGTCGACGATCTCCTTCGGCGTGCCGGCCTTCACGAACACGGCGAACCAGCCATAGGGCTCGAAGCCCTTATAGCCACGTTCCTGCATGGTCGGCGCATTCGGCAGGAAGGGCAGCCTTTGCGTGCCGCTCACCGCCAGCACCTTGAACTTGCCGCTGTTGAGATGGCCATAGGCCGAGCCGACATCGACGAAGGCAATCGGCAGATGGCCGCCCATCAGATCGGCCAGCATCGGTGCGCTGCCGCGATAGGGCACATGGGTCATGTCGATCTTGGCTTCGCGGTTCAGCGTCTCGCCACGGATATGCGACGAGGTGGCATTGCCATAGGAGCCGTAGCTGTATTTCTTCGGGTTGGCCTTCACCAGTGCGATCAGCTCTTCCAGCGTATTGACCGGCAGGCTGTTGCTCACCGCGAGCAGGTCGGTGGAGAGCGCCACCTGGGAAATCGGCGTCAGGTCGCGCAAGGCATCGTAGGGCAGATCGTTCTTCAGATGCGGCATCTGGATCAGCACCGTGATGCCCATCAGCAGATTGTAGCCATCCGCCGGGGCGGCGATCACCGCGCTGGTGCCGATGGCGCCCGAGGCGCCGGTGCGGTTTTCCACCACCACCGGCTGTTTCCAGTTATCGGACAGATTCTGCCCGATCAGGCGGCCAATGATGTCGGTGCTGCCGCCGGCCGGATACGGCACGATGAATTTCACCGACCCGTTTGGGTAAGTGGCCTGCGCATAAGAATTGGCGCAGGGTAAGACGGCCAGCAGGCCGGCGGCACACAGAGTGGCCAGGCGATTCATGCGTTGCTCCCGGTTATAGCTTTTGTCGTTATCGGCTTTGCGCCTGATAGGGGAGTGTAGAGACAGCCCCAAACACTTTGAAGTGCTATTTCACGGCTGCCTCGCCATTCGCGCACATATAATCATTGCGACTCAACGGCGGCCTGGATGACAATGGCCTGAAAGGGACGGCGGACAGCGCCGCCCGGCAGGACCAGATAACGAGGGGAACGACAATGAAATCAGTCACTTGGCGTAAAAGCCTGATGGCAGCGGCGGCCCTGGCGGTCTGCCTTTCCGGTCCCGCGATGGCCGACAAGCGCAGCAATACGCTGCGCTTCGTCTACGATCAGGTGCCGGAGAATGTCGATCCCTTCTTCAACAATGTGCGCATCGGCGTGATCATCGGCCAGCATGTCTGGGACACGCTGGTCTACCGCGACCCGAATACCAACGAATACAAGGGCCAGCTCGCCTCCGGCTGGCGCCAGATCGATGAGCGCACCACTGAATTCGACCTGCGCCAGGGCATCAAGTTCCACAACGGCGAGGAATTCGACGCCGATGACGTGGTCTACACCCTGAATTTCGTCGGCAAGGCGGAAAACAAGGTCACGACCCAGAGCAACGTCAACTGGATCGAAAAGGCCGAGAAGGTTGACAAGTACAAGGTGCGTGTCACCACCAAGGGCATCTTCCCGCCGATCCTGGAATACCTGTCCGGCCCGGTGGTGATCCATCCGAATGAGTATTACGAGAAGGTCGGGCCCAAGGGGCAGAACGAAAAGCCGGTCGGCTCCGGCCCCTATCGCGTGGTGCAGCATATCGCCGGCAAGTCGATCTCGCTGGAGCGCAACCCGGATTACTTCAAGGCCTCGCCCAAGGGCGTGCCGAAGATCGAGAAGATCGAGATCCGCTTCATCCCGGATCGCCAGACCCAGCTTGCCGAGCTGATGAGCCGGGGCGCCGACTTCCTGATGCATGTGCCGAAGGATCAGGCCGACCAGCTGAAAGGTCAGCCCGGCCTGCAGGTGGTAAGCGGCGAGACCATGCGCATTGTGTTCATGCAGATGAACAGCCAGGCCGAAAGCGCCTTCCCGGCGCTGAAGGATATCCGCGTGCGCCAAGCGGTGAACCATGCCATCGACCGCGAAGCGATGGTGAAGGCGCTGGTCGGCGAAGGCTCGCGCGTGCTGCACACCATCTGCTTCCCGAGCCAGTTCGGCTGCACTGATGAAGGCGCCAAGCGGTATGAGTATAATCCGGCCAAGGCCAAGCAGCTTCTCGCCGAAGCCGGCTTCCCCAATGGCCTGGAACTGCCCTTCGTCGCCTACCGCGAACGGCCGCAATCGGAAGCCATCATCGGCTACCTCAAGGCCGTCGGCATCACCGCCAACCTGAACTTCCTGCAATACGCGGCAATGCGCGAGCAGATCCGCTCCAACAAGGCGGCACTGACGCACCAGACCTGGGGCTCCTTCTCGGTCAATGACGTGTCGGCTTCGACGCCGAACTATTATGCCTTCGAGGGCGAGGACATCACCCGTGACCCCGAGGTGCGCGACCTGCTGAAGCAGGGCAACAACACCGTGGACCCGGCGGCGCGCAAGGATGCCTACCGCAAGGCGCTGGCGCTGATCGCCGAACGCGCCTATGCGGTGCCGCTCTATTCGCTTCCCGTGTTCTACGCCGCAACATCCGACCTGGTATTCAAGGCCTATCCGGATGAACTGCCGCGCTTCTGGGAAATGACCTGGAAGTGAGGCCAAGCGATAGCGCCGGGCCGCTGGCATGCTGATGTTCATTGCCAAGCGGCTCGGCCTTGCGCTGCTCGTCGCGCTTGCCGTCTCCGTTGTCTGTTTCCTGCTGGTGCGGCTTTCCGGCGATGTTGCCGCCGCCCTGGCCGGCGAAGGCGCGCGCCAGGTCGATATCGATGCCGTGCGCAAGAATTACGGCCTCGACAGGCCGCTGATCGTGCAATATCTCGACTGGCTGTGGCGCACATTGCAGGGCGATTTCGGCACCTCGCTGTATTTCAAGACCGACGTCACCGCGCTGATCTTCGCCAAACTGCCCACCACCCTGATGCTCGGCCTCTGCTCGCTGCTATTCGCCCTGGCCATCTCGATCCCGCTTGGCGTCGCGGCAGCGATCTTCGCCAATAGCTGGATCGACCGCCTGGCGCTCGGCATCGCCGTGCTCGGCCAGGCGTTGCCGAATTTCTTCTTCGCCCTGCTGCTGATCATGCTGTTCGCCATCCAACTGCGCTGGCTGCCGGTCTCGGGCAGCGATTCCTGGGCGCATTTCGTGATGCCGACCATCGCGCTCGGCTATTATATCGCGCCCGCCTTCATGCGCCTGGTGCGCGCCGGCATGGTGGAAGTGCTGTCCGCCGATTATATCCGCACCGCGCGGGCCAAGGGGCTGAACGAGGGTATGGTGGTGTTCAAGCATGGCCTGCGCAATGCCGCTATTCCCGTGGTGGCGCTGGCCGCCGTGCAACTCGGCTTCCTGCTCGGCGGCTCGGTGGTGATCGAGGCGATCTTCGCCCTCGATGGCCTTGGCTACCTCGCCTACCAGAGCATCACGCACAAGGATTTTCCCGTCACCCAGGCCGTGGTGATGCTGCTCTCGGTATTCTATGTGCTGCTCACCCTGCTCGCCGATCTGGCCAATGCCTGGCTCGATCCGCGCATCCGGGTATCGTGACATGACCGACGCTGTACTCGCCGAAATCTCGCCGCGCGCCAAAATGCTGCGCCGCTTGCGCGGCAATCCCAGCCTGCTCTGGGGTGGCGGCCTGCTGCTGCTGATCATTGCAATAGCGATCCTGGCGCCTTTGCTGGCGCCGCATGATCCCTATGCCCAGGACCTGACGCGCCGGCTGGTCCCACCGATCTGGCATGAGAAGGGCCAATGGCTCTATCCGCTCGGCACCGACAATCTCGGCCGTGACTATTTCTCGCGCACCATCTATGGCGCCCGCATCTCGCTGCTGATCGGCCTCTCGGTGGTGGCGATTTCGGGCGCCATCGGCACCGCCATCGGCCTCTGCGCCGGCTATTTCGGTGGTCGCATCGACATGATCGTCACCTTCATCACCACCACCCGGCTGGCGATGCCGGTGATCCTGGTGGCGCTGGCAGTGGTGGCGATCCTCGGCTCCTCGCTCGTTGTCGTGATCCTCACCCTTGGCCTGCTGAAATGGGACCGCTTCGCCGTGGTGATGCGCAGCGCTACGCAGCAGACCCGTGCGCTCGACTATATCGCGGCCGCCGAAGCGGCAGGCGCCTCGACGCCGCGCATCATCCTCGGCGAAGTGCTGCCCAATGTAGCGCCGCATCTGATCGTGATTGCCACGCTGGAAGCCGCCAGCGCCATCCTACTTGAGGCCGCGCTGTCCTTCCTCGGCCTTGGCGTGCAGCCGCCGCTGCCCTCCTGGGGCCTGATGATCGCCGAAGCCAAGACCTACATGTTCTTCAGCTTCTGGCTGATCGCCATTCCCGGCACCATGCTGGCGCTGCTGGTTTTCTGCATCAATCTGGCCGGCGATGGCCTGCGCGATTTCCTCTCGCCGGACGGGCGGGGCTGAAGTGACCGCACCTTTGCTCGAACTGGCCAACCTGCGCGTGACCCTGCCGACCGGCGATGGGCCACTGGAGGCGGTGCGTGGCATCAGCTTTTCCATCATGCGCGGCGAGACGCTGTGCCTGGTGGGCGAAAGCGGCTGCGGCAAGTCGATGACAGCACTTTCCATCATGGGCCTGCTGCCGCGCCGGGCGAAGCGCCAGGCCGACCGCCTGGTGTTCGATGGCATCGACCTGACCAAGCGCGGCGCCATCGAAAGCCTGCGCGGCAACCGCATCGGCATGATCTTCCAGGAACCGATGACGGCGCTGAATCCCGCCTACACCATCGGCGATCAGCTCACCGAGGCCTTCATCAAGCACAAGAAGGCGACCGCTGCGGCAGCGCGCGAGCGCGCCATCTATCTGCTCGGCAAGGTCGGCATTGCTTCGGCCGGCGAACGCCTGGGCCAATACCCGCACCAGCTTTCCGGTGGCCTGCGCCAGCGCGTGATGATCGCCATGGCGCTGATGTGCGAGCCGGACCTGCTGATCGCCGATGAGCCAACCACGGCGCTGGACGTGACCATCCAGGCGCAGATTCTGCGCCTGCTGTTCGAGCTGCAGAAGGAATTCGGCATTGCATTGCTGTTGATCACCCATGACATGGGCGTGGTGGCGCATGTGGCGCACCGGGTCGGCGTCATGTATGCCGGCGAAGTGATCGAGAGCGGCACTACTGACGCCATCCTGCGTCAGCCGCGTCACCCCTACACGCAAGGCCTGCTGAGCTGTATCCCGGTGCCGGGTCGCACGCTGCCGGGCGAACGATTGGGCGTGGTGCCGGGCGTGGTGCCGAACCTGGTCGGCGGCCTCAAGGGCTGCGGCTTCAGAAGCCGCTGCGGCTTCGCCGAAGCCATCTGCGCCGATACGCCGCCGCGTCACGACGATCACGGCCATGCCTGGGCCTGCATCCGGGGAGCGGCATGAGCGACATGGCATCGACTGCGCCGCTGCTCGCCATCAAGGGCGTGACGAAGAGCTTCACGGTCGGCCAGGGCATGTTCAAGCCGAAGCGGCTGCTGCATGCGGTGAACGGCGTGGAGCTGGAAATCCAACGCGGCGACGTGCTCGGCATTGTCGGCGAGAGCGGCTGTGGCAAATCCACGCTGGCCCGCATCCTGCTCGGCCTGCTGCCGCCCAATGCCGGCGAGATCACCCTGGACGGCCAGCCGCTGGCGGCTTTGGGCCGCCGTGCCGTGGCCCGCCGGGTACAGCCGATTTTCCAGGACCCGTATTCCTCGCTCAATCCGCGCCGCAGCCTGGCCTCCCTGGTGGCGTTGCCGCTGGAAGTGCATGGCATCGGCGATGCCGCCTCGCGCCGCCGCCAGGCCATCGAAATGCTGGAACGAGTGGGCCTGAGCGGCCGCTACGCCGACCGCTATGCGCGCGAACTTTCCGGCGGCCAGCGCCAGCGCGTCGCCATCGCCCGTGCCCTGGTGATGCGGCCCGATATCGTGGTCTGCGACGAGCCGACCTCGGCGCTCGATGTGTCGGTGCAGTCGCAGATCATCAACCTGCTGCTCGACCTGCGCCGCGACTTCTCGCTCACCTATGTCTTCATCAGCCATAACCTTGCCGTGGTGGAGCATATCGCCACCCGCGTGGCGGTGATGTATCTGGGCCGCGTTGTGGAACAGGCGGAAACGCGGCAACTTTTCGCAAACCCGCGCCATCCCTATACCAGGGCGCTGCTGGCCTCGGTGCTGACGCCGGAGCCGCAGCTCGGCGTGCCCGATACCGGCCTCGGCCTCGCCTTCCCCGATCCGCTCAATCCGCCCCCCGGCTGCCCGTTCCATCCCCGCTGCGGCGATGCCATAAATACCTGCCGCACGGCCATGCCCGCGCTCGTGGGCGGCGTCGCCTGCCATGTTCATTCCGGAGTTCCCCATCATGCGTGACCTGCACCTGCCCGGCCGTTCCGTCGCCATGGGCCGCCACGGCGCCGCCGCCACCTCGCATTCGCTCGCCACCATTACCGCGCTCGATATCCTGAAGCGCGGCGGCAATGCCACCGATGCCGCCATTGCCGCCTGCGCCGTGCAATGTATCGTCGAGCCGGAATCCACCGGCATCGGCGGCGACAATTTCGTGCTCTATGCTCCGGCCGGCACCGATACCCGCAAGGGCGGCAAGGTCTACGGCCTGAACGGCTCCGGCCGTGCACCAGCCGGCCTGTCCTCGGATTTCCTGCTCGAAAAGGGCTTCAAGGAAATCGGCCTCAACAGCGTGCATGCCGTCACCATTCCCGGCGCCGTCGATGCCTGGGCGAAGCTGAACCAGCGCTTCGGCAAGCTGCCGCTGGCCGACCTGCTGCAGCCGGCGATTAAATTCGCGGAAGAAGGCTTTCCGATCACCGAGCGCGTCAGCGTCGATTTCGGCCGCCAGATCAATATCGACAAGCTGAGCGCCGACAAGAATTCTGCCGCCGTCTACCTGCCCGGCGGCAAGCCACCGAAGGCCGGCGACCTGATGCAGCTTGAAGCCTATGCCAAGGTGTTGCGCGAAATCGCCGCCAAGGGCCGCGACGGCTTCTATACCGGCTGGGTGGCGGAAGATATCGTCAGCTATTGCCAGAGCCTCGGCGGCACCCACAGCCTGGAGGATTTCGCCACCCAGGAGGCTTTCTGGGTGGAGCCGATCGCGACGCAGTATCGCGGCGTCGAATTGCTGGAAATCCCGCCCTCGGGCCAGGGCATCACCACGCTGATCATGCTCAACATCCTGGCCGGCCTGGATTTGGGCAAATACGCGCCGCACAGCATCGAGCGTTTTCACCTTGAGGCGGAAGCAACGCGGCTGGCCTTCCAGGCCCGCGACACCTATGTCGCCGATCCGGCCTTCGCCGATGTGCCGGTGGAAAAGCTGCTCTCCGCCGCCTTCGCCGATGAATTGCGCAGCCGCATCGACCTCAAGCGCGCCATGGCCTCGCCCGGCCCGGCCGGCAATGGCGCTGTCTATCGCGACACGGTGTATATCTCGGTCGTGGATGGCGAGGGCAATTGCTGCTCCTTCATCAATTCGCTGTTCTGGCCCTTCGGCACCGGCTTGAGCAGCCCGAAGACCGGCCTGCTGCTGCAGAACCGCGGCGCCGGCTTCCGCGTCGATCCGAAGCATCCGAACAACGTGGCACCGGGCAAGCGCCCGATGCACACCATCATCCCGGCGATGGCGCTGAAAGACGGCAAGCCCTGGCTCTGCTATGGCGTGATGGGCGGCGGTTTCCAGCCGGTCGGGCAGACCCATGTGCTGACCAACATCGTCGATTTCGGCATGGATGTGCAGGAAGCCATCGACAGCCCGCGCGGCTTCCACGTTGCCGGCAAGTTCGAGGCTGAGCGCGGCATCCCAAAGGAAGTGCTGACCGGCCTCGCCGCTTTGGGCCATGAAATCAAGATGGCGGAAATGCCCCATGGCGGCGGCCAGGCCATCATGCTCAACGCCAATGGCGTGCTGATGGCCGGCTCCGATCCGCGCAAGGACGGCTGCGCGCTCGCTTATTGAGCCTGGATCACTGCGGGAAACGCGGCGCACCCGGCTCCAGCGGGGTGCGCAGTGTGTTCACGGTGAAGGATACGGTGTGATAGAAGCCGACAAGGCTGAGGATCTCCACCAACTGCGCCGGTGAGAAGACCGCGCTGGCCTCTTCCCAGAGCATATCATCCAGACCCTTGGCATCGATCAACGTATCGATGATGCGCAGCAGCAGCTTGTCCGCATCTGCAGCGAAGCCGCCACCCAGCCGGGTGCCGGCGATTTCGGCTGGCGTGAAACCGGCCTTGGCGGCGAAGAAGGCGACATGCACGCCCCATTCATATTCGGCATTGAGCCGCGCGGTGACGCGCAGGATCACGATTTCCCGTTGCCGCAGGCTGATCGAACCGGGATCAAGCAAGCTACCGCCGCGCCAGCGGCCAAGCACGCGCGGGTTATGTGCCACTTGGCGGAACAGGACGATCGGCGGCACGCCCGGCGGCATGATGCGGGCGAATTCGGCGACCACCGCTTCGTCATAGGGTGGCTGCAATGGCGCAAGGCGCGGTTCGGTCATGGCAAGGCCCCTTCGTTTATGCTACTTTTTCCGTAGCAGTCAAACCATAACGCTACTGTTTTAGTAGCGCAAGAGGCCGGCATGGCAAAAACGACGACCAAAACAGCAAAGCGTGTGCGTGGCTCCAGCACCGGCCGCCCGATCATGGTGGCGCTGGATCTGCTGGGGCGGCGCTGGAGCCTGCGGATCTTGTGGGAATTGCGCGGTGGACCGCTGAGCTTCCGCGCCCTGCAGGCGGCCTGCGGCCAGCTATCGCCCAGCGTGCTGCAACAGCGGCTGAACGATCTGCGCGAGGCACGGCTGGTGGGGCATGACGGCGAAAGCGGCTACGCGCTCACCGACCAGGCCATGAAGCTGCAACCGCTGCTGTTGGCGCTGGACCGCTGGGCCACCGACTGGGCGGCAGAAGCAAGTTAGAAGCCGCGCTGCTTGCGGTTGAAGTCGAGCTGCTCGTTATCGAGCTGCAGGCCGATCAGGATTTCGATATCCCGCGTGCTGCGACCGGCAGGCAGCGGAATGCGCTGCTCCAGTTCGTCGCCCACAGCGACGCGGCGGCGGCCCGGCGGCAACGGTATCCGCGCCAAGAAGGCATCGCGCGAGAGAATATTCTGCTGCTTGTCGACCACGGCGATGAAATACGGCACCACCGACTCGCGGCTGTCGCCGGCTGCGGGGCCGCGCGTGGCGGCGATCTGCAAGGTGAAGGTCACCGTGACGGCAACATTCTTGACCTTGTCCTTGTCCTCGAATTTGCAGCCGCCGTTATAGTCGAGCAGCTCGACCTCATAGGCGACATCGGTCAGGTCGCGGCCCGGGCCGGGGCGGAACTGCACGGCCTTGCGCGCATCGCCCAGGATGCCGATACGCGGGCAGGGCAATGGCGGTTCGACCTCCTTCTTGCCGAACCAGCCGCCCGAACCGCAGCTCGCCAGCAGCACCAGGGGCAGCAGCAGGGCAGCCGGACGCAGGCGGCGGACAAGGCTTCCGGAACCGGCCGGACTGGTCATGGCGCACTTTCCTTCCCGCGTCAGGTACGATAGCTTGCCCGGCAGTTTGGCGGGCCGAATTCCTGTATAGAAGAGGCCCCGCCCCCTTACAAGCGACAGCCCCCAAGGCCCGGATGGACAGCCCGCTTAGCCCCCCGCAACACGAGACCAGGACGGCCGAATCGCCACTTCCGGCAGTGGAAATCGTGCTGGCGGCGCCGCGCGGCTTCTGCGCCGGGGTGGACCGCGCCATCCAGATCGTGGAACGTGCCATCGAGAAATATGGCGCCCCGGTCTATGTCCGCCATGAGATCGTGCATAACCGCTTCGTGGTCGAAAGCCTGGCCGCCAAGGGCGCGGTTTTCGTCGATGAACTGGACCAGGTGCCGGCCGGCGTGCCGGTGGTCTTCTCCGCCCATGGCGTGCCGAAATCGGTGCCGGCGGCGGCCAAGGCACGCGCCCTGTTCTATCTCGATGCCACCTGCCCGCTGGTCAGCAAGGTGCATCGCGAAGCCGAGCGGCATCACCGCGAGGGCCACCATATCCTGTTGATCGGCCATGCCGGCCATCCGGAAGTGATCGGCACCATGGGCCAGTTGCCCGATGGCGCCGTCAGCCTGGTGGAGACCGTGGCGGATGTCGCCAAGCTGCCCGAGCGACCGGACCTGCCGCTCGCCTATATCACCCAGACCACGCTTTCGGTGGACGATACCGCCGAGATCATTGCCGCCTTGCAGCAGCGCTTCCCCGGCATCGAAGGCCCGAAAAAGGAAGACATCTGCTACGCCACCACCAACCGCCAGGCCGCGGTGAAGGCCATTGCCGCGGAATGCGACGCCCTGCTGGTGATCGGTGCGCCGAACTCCTCGAATTCGCTGCGGCTGGTGGAAGTGGCGCAGCGCAGCGGCTGCCGCGTCGCCTTGCTGGTGCAGCGCGCCAGCGAGATCGACTGGGCGGCGCTCGGCCAGCCGCAGCGCATTGGTATTACCGCCGGTGCCAGCGCGCCGGAATTGCTGGTGGAAGAAGTGATCGACGCGATCCGCGCCCGCTTCCGCGTCACCTTGCGCGAAGTCACCACCGCCACCGAGGCCGTGCAGTTCAAGCTGCCTTCGGCCCTGGAAAGCAGCGCCGCATAACAGCCATGGCCGTTTACACCGAAATCAACGAAGACCAGCTCTGCACCCTGCTTGCCGAATACGATCTCGGCATGCTGCTGTCCTGCAAGGGCATCGCCGAAGGCGTCGAGAATTCCAACTACATGCTCGGCACCGATAAGGGCAATTACTTCCTCACCCTGTATGAGAAGCGCGTGAACCGCGAGGAATTGCCATATTTCCTCGGCCTGATGGATCATCTGGCCCAGAAGGGCCTGCCCTGCCCGGTGCCGGTGCATGGCCGCGACGGCAAGATCCTGCGCGAAGTGGCCGGCCGGCCCTGCGCCATCATCAGCTTCCTCAATGGCGTGTCGCCGAAACGGCTGACCCCGAAACATTGCTTCGAAGTGGGCGCCGCCACCGCCCGGCTGCATATCGCCGGCGCCGATTTCCCCGGCCAGCGTGCCAATGCACTGAGCATCGATGGCTGGAAAAGCCTGATCGATGCCTGCGGCCCGCGTGCCAGCAAGGTGCGCGCCGGCCTGGAAGTGGAACTGGCGCGCGAATGGGACAGCCTGCGCGCCACATGGCCCGAACAGCCGGGCCGCCAGGGCGAACGCCCGCTGCCGCATGGCGTGATCCATGCCGACCTGTTCCCCGACAACATCTTTTTCATCGGCGACAGCTTCAGCGGCATGTTCGATTTCTACTTCGCCTGCAACGATTACTATGCCTATGACCTGGCGGTGCTGCTGAATGCCTGGTGCTTCGAGGCCGATGGCGCCTTCAATGTCACCAAGGGCCGGGCCTTGATCAGCGGCTATGAAAGCGTGCGGGTGCTGACCGATGGCGAAGTGCACAGCCTGCCGCTGTTTGCGCGCGGTGCCGCTTTGCGTTTCCTGCTGACCCGGCTGTATGACTGGCTGAACCAGGTGCCCGGCGCCCTGGTGCGGCCGAAAGACCCGATGGAATACTGGCAGAAGCTGAATTTCCATCGCCTGGTGCTTGGCCCCAGCGCCTATGGCATCGAACGCTCGTCATGAGCGTGGATGAACTCACCCGCGTCGAAGCCTTCACCGATGGCGCCTGTTTGGGAAATCCCGGCCCCGGCGGCTGGGGCGTGCTGCTGCGCTTTGGCAGCAATGAGCGCGAATTATCCGGCGCCGAAGGCCCGACCACGACCAATAACCGCATGGAGCTGATGGCGGCGATCTCGGCGCTCGAGGCGCTGAAACGCCCCTGCGCGGTGCATCTGTTCACCGACAGCCGCTATGTGATCGATGGCGTGACCAAGTGGCTGCGGCCCTGGAAGGCGCGTGGCTGGAAAACCGCCGACCGCCAGCCGGTGAAGAATGTGGATCTATGGCAGCGGCTGGAAGCGGCCATGGCGCCGCATAAAGTGGAATGGGAATGGGTGCGCGGCCATAGCGGCCATGCCGAGAATGAACGCGTCGATGTGCTGGCCAGAACCGCCGCCACCGCCCAGCGCGATGGCGGCGGCTAGCCTTTTACTTAAGCCTGACCGAGCAGCGTGGCGGCATCCGAGACTTCGAAAGCACCCGGCTTTTCCAGATTCAGGCTGGTAACCTTGCCGTTATCGACAATCATCGAATAACGCTGCGAGCGCACGCCGAGGCCGCGCGCGGTGAGGTCGAATTCCATGCCGATGGCCTTGGTGAATTCGCCGCTGCCATCGGCCAGCATCATCACCTTTTCGCCGGCTTCCTGCTGCTTGCCCCAGGCGCCCATGACGAAGGCATCGTTGACCGACAGGCAGGCGATCAGGTCGAAGCCCTTGCCCTTGAATTCCGCCGCCTTCTCGATATAGCCCGGCAGGTGCTTGGCCGAGCAGGTGGGGGTGAAAGCACCCGGCAGGGCGAACAACGCCACCTTCTTGCCCTTGAACAGCTCACCGGTCTTCACCGCTTCCGGGCCATTGGCGCCCTGGGTGAAAATGGTCACGTCAGGGATGCTGTCGCCGACCTTGATCGTCATGATGTCCTCGTTCTGCTTATGGTTCGTGGGGCAGCCGCATGGCGGTGCCAAGGCGCCCATAACATGGGTCGGGAATGAGCCGGAAACAAGCCGCTCACGGTGTGAATTCGGCGCTGCGGCGGCCATCCACCAGGGTGAAACGCAAGCCGCCGAGAACCGGCGGCTGGGCAGCCGGCGTATAGGGCAAGGCCAGTTCCAGGCCGCCATCGCCCTGCGGCAGCAGTTTCGGCTTGCCAAACCAGTATTCCGCCGGACCTTCAACGAAGATATCCGGCGCCTCCAGGCGGGCCTGCGGGCCGAAGCGCAGCAGCAGCTTGCCTTCCTTCAGCCGCAGCGCCGGCGGCTCCAGGCCGGCGGCGGCGAGATTGCCCGGCACGTCGGCACGGAACCGCTCGATCAGCGCCGCCGCCGGGCCCTCGCCCGGGTTGATGGTCAGCGTCAGGCGTTCCTCGCGCAGCACACAGATTTCCTTGCAGACGCCGAATTCGGCCAGCAGCTTCAACGTCACCGGCTTGCCCGCCTTATGCGCCTGATAGCGCAGCGGCAGCACCACCTCGCCCTTGTAGCCGATCAGATCGACACCGCCGATGGACATGCGCCGAGGCGCCGGCCATTCCACATCGATGCCGGCGAGATTGCGCGAGCCCGACCAGTCGAAACGCGGCGGCACTCCGCCCTCGCCCGGCTGGCGCCAGTAGAATTTCCAGCCCAGCTCCAACTGAAAATGCAATCCGGCAGAACCCGCCGTGCCCTGCACCAGACGCGCGCGCACCGGCTCGGCTGCCAGGCTGCCGCCAGCATCCAGCAATAACAGGCCCAAAGCCGCCACAACTGCCCATATCCCGATTCGCATGGTCCCTTTTTAGGCAAGATCAACCGGCGCCGCCATATGGACATTGCCGCCCAAGGGGGTAACATTCGGGTGAGACTCGCAAGTCCGGAGATCGGTATGAAACGATCGGCCAAAGGCAAGAAAATGTCTGGCTACCTGGAGCGTCAGCTTCTGGTGGCGATGCCCGGGATGGGCGATCCGCGTTTCGCCCGCACCGTCATCTATATGTGTTCGCATAACGCCGAAGGCGCGATGGGCCTGGTGATCAACAAGCCCTATCCCGGCCTCACCTTCCCGAACCTGCTGCGCCAGCTCAGCATCGAAACCACGGTGGAATCAAACATCACCGTGCGGCTCGGCGGTCCCGTCGAAACCGGCCGCGGCTTCGTGCTGCATTCCACCGATTACATGCAGCCCGGCAGCGTGCCGATAGATGAGCGCAGCGGCATCGGCCTCACCGCCACACTGGATGTGCTGCGCGCCATCGCCAGCGGCACCGGGCCGCAGCATCGCCTGTTCGCGCTCGGCTATGCCGGCTGGAGTGCCGGACAGCTCGATACCGAGTTGCAGCAGAATGGCTGGCTGACCGTGCCGGCGGATTTTGATCTGGTATTCGATCCCGATCTTGACTCGCTGTGGGAACGCTCGATTGCCACGCTCGGCATCAACCTGAGCCATCTCTCAGGCGTCGCCGGACATGCCTAGAGCCTGGGGTCACGCCTAAAGCCTGAAATACGCCACCAGTTCGTTGAGCTGATCGGCCTGGGTCGACATCGCCTGGGCCGAGGCTGTGGTCTGCTCCACCAGGGCGCCATTGCGCTGGGTCATCTCATCCATGTTCGATACGGCGGTGTTGACCTCATCAAGCCCCGTCGCCTGCTCCTGGCTCGCCGAAGCGATCTCGGCGACGATATCCGCCACCTTTTTCACCGATGTCACGATCTCGGTCAGCGCCTCGCCGGCGCGTTTCACCAGATCGGCACCCTGACGCACCTGCACATTGGACTCGTTGATCAGCGCCTTGATGTCCTTTGAGGCATTGGCCGAGCGCTGAGCAAGTGCACGCACCTCCTGCGCCACAACGGCAAAGCCTTTGCCGGCCTCGCCGGCGCGCGCGGCTTCCACGGAAGCATTCAGCGCCAGCAGATTGGTCTGGAAGGCGATCTCGTCGATCAGGCCGACGATATCGACAATCTTGCCGGCGCTGGCCTCAATGCCGGCCATGGCGACCACCGCTTTCTCCACCACATCACCGCCGGTATTGGCGGTGTTGCGCGCCACCTGGCTGAGCCGGTTGGCGGCTTCCGCGCTCTCGGCATTCTGCTTCACCGTGGAAGTGATCTCATGCATCGAGGCCGCTGTCTGCTCCAGGCTCGCTGCCTGCTGTTCGGTGCGCCCGGCAAGATCGGTGGAACCGGCGGAGATTTCAGCCGCCGCCTCGCGCACTGCCTGGGCGGTTTGGCTGATACGCTGCACCACGCCGGCAAGCCGCTCTGCGGTCTGATTCACATTGCCTTGCAAAGCCGCGAACACGCCCTTGAACTCGCCCTGCACACGGCCCGTCATGTCGCCATGGGCCATCTGGTCAAGCGTGCGGTTCACCGCCTCGATGGCACCGGCGAAACTATCCAGCAGCGTGTTCACGCCTTCCGCCAGACGCTGCATCACGCCATCCAGGGCCGAGGCATCAATGCGCTGGGTCAAATCACCGGCCGCCGCCGCCGAGACAATCTGGCCGACCGAGCGGTCGATCAGCTCCTCCTGCGCTTCGCGTTCGCGCTCGAAACGCTGGCGGTTATCCTCGACCTGCCGCTGCAATTGCTCATTCTCGATGCCGTTCTCCTTGAACACCTGCACCGCACGCGCCATGTCGCCGATTTCATCCAGCCGCGTGCGGTCCGGCACCTCGGTGCTCCAGTCGCGATGCGCCAGGCGGTCCATCACGCCGGTCAGGCCGACCATGGTGTCGACCACACGACGGCCGACATAAAGCCAGCCGATCAGCGCCGCTGCCAGCAGGCTCAGGCCAGTCAGCACCGCCAGCACAGCAATGCCGGTTTTCACCGTGGCATAAGAGGCATCCGCCGCCTCGCCGGCACCTTGCTGTGCGATGGCGACAATCGCCTCGGTCTGCTGGGCGAGTGTCGACGCCGCCTGGCGTGCCGAGGCCAGCGCATTGTCGACCTGGGTCTGGGCCTGCAGCTCGCGGCGGCGCAACGCGATGATGCCATCACGTGCTGTGCCAAAGCTGATCATGTCATCCACGGCCTTGCGGATCGCCTCGTCGTTATAGGCATCACTCACCCTTTTCAGCGCACCACGCATACGCGTCTCGGTGCTCTGGAAACGGTCCACCAGGCCGTTCAATGCCGCCTCACCCGGCGCATTCGCCATGGCTTCCAGCAGGCTTGCCGCCTGGTTCATGCCGGCGGTCAGTTCCGAGAGGCCATCGACCAGGGCGAATTCGAACTCGGACACGCCTTTCATATAGTCGGCCACATCCTTCAGATTGCGGCCACTCTGGGCAACGCCTTCGAGCGTCATAACGACGGAGAATACCGTGTCGTCCGACAGCTTGGCGGTGGAAGCGGTATAGGCATCGAGCGTGCGGTTGACATTGCGGATGATATCGCCGCGCTGCTCGGCCAGCCGTAGCCGCAAGGCGGTGCGCTCGCCGATGGTGTTGATCTGGCGATCCATGGTGGAAATCGCCGCCTCGATCCGACCGGTATCGCTGGTGGCGCCGCTCTGCTTGATCCGGGTCAGCGCATTGGCAATGGCGTCGATGCGCTTGTGAATCTGCTGCTCCTGATCGTTGCGATCCGCCTCGCTGCGCGCGGCGCCAAGGGCCGGCGCAGCGGCGGCGAGCTGGGAAGACAACGCCGCCAGATTCAGCGATGCAGTCACCGCCGGCAGACTATCCTTCATCACATGATCCAGCGTGTCATTGATCCGGTTCATGAACAGGCCGGCGCTGAGCGCGCAGACCACGGTAAGCGCGGCAATGGCGCCGAAGGCCAGGAAAAGCTTCTGGCGGATGCCCATGCCCCGGGCGTGGCGCCGGGCGGCGGGACGGTTTGCGGCTACCGGAGCGGTCACGGCATGATCCATATCGGCCTCCACCGGCTGAGTCTCGGTCATCGTGGTCATTGCAGGGCCTTGATCGCTTTGAAGCTGCCATCGGCACCAATCACGGTGAGGAACACCGCGTCCGAGCCCTGGTTGTCATTTTCCCCGAAGGTCAGCGTGACACCGCCGAGGTCATAGCTGCCTGCATTCAGCGCCTTCAGCAGATTGGCCCGCGTCGGTTCGCCGTCCAGCTTCTGCAACGCCATGATCACCAGCTTGCCGACCATGTAGCCTTCCAGCGAGATGAAGCCGCCCCAGGCCTTCGGCACATGTTCGGCCAGGGCTTTCTGGTAGGCCGCGACCAGCGGAATGCTGGTATCGCGCGGGAACGGCACCACCTGCGTCACCACCACGCCGGCACCATCCGTGCCAAGATCGGCGGCCAGCGCATCGGAGCCGACGAAGGAGATGTTCACGAACACCGCCTTGAGATTGATCTTCTTGGCGGCGCGAATGAATTCGCCGGAGGGCGCATAGGGGCCGATGATGATGATGGCCTGCGGATTGCCCTTGCGCAGTTCCAGCAGCGCCCGCTTCACGGCGGTGGTGTTGCGCTCGAAAGTCGCCTCGCCGGCTAGTTCCATCTTGCGCTTGGCCAGCGCGCGCTGGATGCCGGCAAGGCCGGCACGGCCGAAGGAATCATTCTGATACAGAATAGCGATGCGCTCATGCTTCAGATCGGTGGTGAGGCGCTCCACCATTTCCTCGGTTTCCTGAAAATACGAGGCACGCACATTCACCACATGCGGCTTGTAGGGATTGCGCAGGAATTCAGCCCCCGTAAACGGCCCGATGAACGGCACCTTCTCGGCGGCGACAATCGGCTCCATGGCGGCCGAGGTCGGTGTGCCGACCGGGCCGATCAGGGCAAAGACCTTGTCTTCATTGAGCAACTGGCGTGCCGCTACTGCCGCCTTGCTGGGCTCGTAGCCATCATCGCGCACCACAAGCTGCAGCTTGCGGCCCTTCACGCCGCCGGCGGCATTGGCTTCGCCGAAAGCCGCCAAGATGCCATCGCGCATGCCGGTGCCGAGCGCCGAGGCCGGCCCTTCCATCACCGCCGCCTGGCCGAAAACGATCCGGTCGGAAAATACGCCGGGATCAGCCGCCTGCGCCGCCGTGGCGAAGCCAAGGCCCGCCATCATGCCTGCCGCGATCAGGCGCAAGCGCGCAATTCTGCTGCCAGCCATCACACCCTCCCCACTTCTGCGCACCACGGTCTGTGCCGAGTTTCACACAACCTTAAAACGGCAACGTGCGCAAAGCAAACAAGAGGATGTTGGTAGTCAAATTAGTCCGTGACGAGGCGCGCATAGAGGCGATGATCGCGCCACACGCCATCGATCTTGAGGTATTCACGCATCAGCCCTTCCGGCTTGAAACCGGCGCGCAGCAGCAGGCGCTGGCTGGGCTGATTCTCGGGCAAGGTGGCGGCCTCCAGCCGATGCAGCTTCAGTTCGGCAAAACTCCACGCCACCATCATGGTGATGGCCTCGCCCATATGGCCCTGTCCGGCATAGGGCTTGCCGATCCAATAGCCGAATTCACCACACTGCGCTGCGCCACGGCGAAGATTGGACAGGGTAATTCCACCCAGCAGTGCGTTGTTCTGGCGGGCGAAGATGAAAAAGGCGGCGCCGGTATCGGTGCGACGCAGGCGGTCGAACCAGATCAGGCGGCGGCGAAAGCCATCGCGGGTCAGCGCATCCTCGGCCCAGCTCGGCTCCCAGGGCTGCAGATGCTCGCGGCTGACCGCGCGCAAGGCCGCCCAGGCTTCGAAGTCACCGGCATCGGGGCTGCGCAGATACAGCCGGTCGGTCGTCATCGCGGGCGCTGGCTGCGAGAGGAAGCGCCCGAAGATCATCGGTCCGCCTCAGCCGAACCGCGCCGCGAAGCGGTCATAGGCTTCGAGCTGCTGTATCGGCCCCAGGGCGGCCACCGCCGGCTTGCCGGCGCGCATGATGCGTTCGGCCACCCGCTTCACCGCCGCTTCGTCGACGCGTTCGACAGCGGCGAGTATCTCGTCGATATCCAGCGTGCGGCCATAGACCAGCATCTGGCGGCCCAATTGCTCCAGGCGGGAGCCGGAGCTTTCCAGCGACATCACCAGGCCGACCTTGAGCTGGTTGCGCGCCCGCATCACTTCATCAGCGCCGACAGACTGGGTCAGCGCCGCCATTTCATCGGCCAGCACCGGCGTCAGTTCGCCGAGCTTGTCGCCACCAGTGCCGGCATAGATGGTGAGCAGGCCGGTATCGCGGTAGCTGGTGGGATAGGCATAGACCGAATAGGCCAGGCCGCGCTTCTCGCGCACTTCCTGGAACAGCCGCGAGGACATGCCGCCGCCGAGCACCGTGGCATAGACCTGCAGGGCATAGAAATCCGGATCGCCGAAGGCAAAGGCCGGCACCGAGAAGGCGATATGCGCCTGCTCGAGATCGCGCTCCTCACGCCGCTCGCCACCGCTATAGCTGGCGGCTTCGTTCGGCCGCCGCCGCGTGGTCGGCAGGCCGGCGAAATGCTTCGCTGCCATGTCCACCAGGGCGTCATGATCCACCGCACCCGCCGCCGCGACCACAAGATTGGGCGCATGATAATGGCGATCCAGGAAGCCCTGCAGGTCCTCGCGGCGCATGCCCTCGACGCGCTCGACGGTGCCGAGAATGGCACGGCCCAAGGCCTGGTCGGGGAAAGCCTGCTCCTGCAGATGGTCGAAGATGATGTCGTCCGGCGTGTCTTCCGACTGGCCGATTTCCTGGATGATAACCTCGCGCTCGCGCTCCAGTTCCTCCGGATCAAAGGTCGAGTGCTGCAGGATATCGGCCAGCATATCCAGCGCCAGCGGCATATCGGGCTGCATCACGCGGGCGTAATAGGCGGTCTGCTCGCGCGAGGTGAAAGCATTGAGATGCCCGCCCACCGCCTCGATCTCCTCGGCAATGGCGCGCGCATTGCGCCGCTCGGTGCCCTTGAAGGCCATATGCTCCAGCATATGCGCCACGCCATTGATTTCCGGCGTCTCGTCGCGCGCACCGGCATCGACCCAGACGCCGACGGAGGCGGTTTTCACATGCGGCATGGTCTCGCTGACAATGCGCAGGCCGCTGGGCAGCGTGGTAAGGCGCGGGCTCATGCGATCACGCTGTCGATAAAGCGGCGTACCGCGTTGGCATCATTGGGCAGGATGGTCATGCGCTCCGGGCGTTCGAACAGATCGGCCATGCGGGCCGGCAGCGGCGGATGCTGGCCGGTGGCCTGCTGCACGGCTGCGGGGAATTTCGCGGCATCGGCGGTGGCCAGCGTCACCAGCGGGATATCCGCCGGCACCACGCCCTTGGCGCGCGCCTCGGCCGCCACATGCAGGCCGACCGCGGTATGCGGGTCGATCAGCCGGCCGGTATCACGGAAGCCCTGGGTGATGGCGGCTTTCGTCGCCGCTTCATCGGCGCGGCCGGCGGCGAAAAGCTGCCGCGTTTCGGCCAGGGCATTGGACGAGACGCTGAAGCCACCGCTGCCATCCAGCGCCGCCATCATGTCGCGCAGCACGGCGCCGTCACGGCCATGCAGATCGAACAGCAGGCGCTCGAAATTGCTCGCCACCTGGATGTCCATGCTCGGGCTGATGGTGGGGGCGACGCCGCCCTTGCGGTAATCGCCGGTCTCGAAGAAGCGGGTGAGAATGTCGTTGCGGTTGGTGGCGACGATCAGCTTGTGGATCGGCAGGCCCATGCGCTGGGCGCAATAGCCGGCGAAAATATCGCCGAAATTGCCGGTCGGTACGCAGAACGACACCGGGCGATCAGGCGCACCGAGGCTGAGGGCAGCCGCCGCGTAATACACGATCTGCGCCATCACGCGCGCCCAGTTGATCGAGTTCACCGCCGTGAGGCCGGCACGGTCGCGGAAGCCTGCATCGCCGAACAGCGCCTTCACCATCGCCTGGGCATCATCGAAGGTGCCTTCCAGCGCAATGGCATGCACATTGGCATCCGGCACCGTGGTCATCTGCCGGCGCTGCACATCGGATACCCGGCCATGCGGGAAGAGAATGAAAATCTCCAGCGCCTTGCGGCCACGACAACCCTCGATCGCCGCCGAGCCGGTATCGCCCGAGGTGGCGCCGAGAATGGTCGCCTTCTTGCCTGAACGTGCCAAGGCCCAGTCGAACAGCCGGCCGAGCAACTGCAGCGCGACGTCCTTAAAGGCGATTGTCGGGCCGTGATAGAGCTCGAGCAGCCAGTCATTGGCATCGAGCTGGCTTAAAGGTGTCACCGCCTTGTGGCCGAAGGTGCCATAGGCCTCGGCAATCATGCGGCGGAAATCGGCATCCGGAATCAGCCCGCCGAGGAATGGCCGCATCAGGCGGAAGGCCAGCTCGTTATAGGACAGCCCGCGCATGGCCCGCCATTCGGCCACCGAGAATTGCGGCCAGCTTTCCGGCAGGTAGAGGCCGCCATCGCTGGCAAGGCCCGCCAGCAGCACGCCTTCGAAGTCGAGAACCGGGGCCAGGCCCCGTGTGGAAACATATCGCATGGTCATACTCAATTCAGGTAGCGCGCCTTGAGATGCGCCTTGAAGGCATCGGTGCCGAGCGGCTTGCCGGTAGCATGGCGCAGGAGGTCGTCGGTGGACAGCAGCGAACCCTGGCCGTGCACATTGGCGCGCAGCCAGCGCAGCAGCGGCTTGAAATCGCCTTTGGCGATGCCGGGCACGATGCCCGGATCGGCCTCGCGCGCGGCAGCATAAAGCTGCGCCGCCGCCAGGGCGCCAAGGGTGTAGGTGGGGAAATAGCCGATCGAGCCTGCCGGCCAATGGATATCCTGCAGGCAGCCATGAGCGTGGTCCGGCACATCGACGCCCAGCAGCGTCTGCATGCCGTCGGCCCAGGCATCGGGCAGGTCGTTGATGGCGAGGTCGCCGGCCAGCATAGCCTGCTCCAGCCGGTAGCGCAGGATGACATGCGCCGGATAAGTCACTTCATCGGCATCGACACGGATCAAATCCGGCTTCACCCGGGCATAGAGGCTCTGCAGATTATCCAATTCCCAGGCCGGACCCTTGCCGCCGAAGACGCGACGCAGCAGCGGAGCGGCGAAGGTGAGAAAGTCGCGGCCGCGGCAGACCTGCATTTCCACCAGCAGGCTCTGGCTCTCATGCAGCACCATGCCGCGCGCCTCGCCCACCGGCTGGTCGGCCCATTTGCGCGGCAGGCCCAGCTCGTAGAGCGCATGGCCGGTCTCGTGCAGCACGCCCATCAGCGCCTTGGTGAAATCGGCCTCGGCATAGCGCGTGGTGATGCGCACATCCTGCGGCACGCCGCCGGTGAAAGGATGCGCCGAGACATCCAGGCGGCCATGCTTGAAATCGAAGCCGAGCGCCTTCATCAGCGCCAGGCCGGCCTCGCGCTGCTTGTCCACCGCGAACGGGCCTTCCAGCGACAGCGGCTCGGGCCGCTTGGCCTGGCGGGCCAGCGCCTTGTCGATGAAACCGGGCAGGAATTTGCCGAGATCGGCGAACAGCTTGTCGATCCGCGCCGCCGAGCCGCCGGGCTCATACTCATCCAGCAGCGCATCATAGGGCGAGCAGCCGAAAGCCTCGGCCTTGGCGGCAGCGGCCTCGCGGGTGAGGTCCAGCACCGGCGCGAATGCCTTGGCAAAAGCCTTGAAGTCATTCGCCGGCTTGGCCTTGCGCCACACCATCTCGCAGGCATTGGCGGCCTTGCTCAAAGCCTCCACCAGATCGGCGTTCAGCGCCGTGGCATGGCGCCATTTACGGCTGATCTCGCGCAGATTGGCCTGCTGCCAGTCGCTTAAGCCCGCTTGCGCCTCGGCGCCCTGGATCAGGTCGCCCAAGGCCGGGTCGGTGAGCCATTCATGGCGGATGACGCTGAGCGTGGCGAGCTGTTCGGCCCGCGCCCCGGCGCCGCCCTCCGGCATCATCGCCGACTGATCCCAGCCGAGCATGGCCAGCGCGCCGTTCAGCGCCGAGAGGCGGCGGAATCGCTGTTCAAGGGCAGCATAGGGTTTCATAGCTCAGGGGGTTTCATCGTTCAGGTATCCCGGGGCGACCTGTCACAGCAGGTTGCGCTGCCGCCGACGATGCCACAACACGTAGATCACAGCCAGCACCACGGCGGCGCTGTACCAGGTGAAGGCATAGGCCAGGTGGTTATTCGGGATATTCAGCCGGGCATGGCCACCACGCGGCCAGCCGCCCGGCACCGGGGGCGTGGCATCGGCATCGACGAACAGCAGCGGCGCATCCTGGATGCCGGCCTTGGCCAGCATCGCCTGGGCATCGGCATAATACCACAGGTTGGCCTTGAGGTCGGTATCGGGGATCATCCAGCCGCGGATACCGGGCACATGCACGACGCCGGTAACCGTGACCTCGCCCGCCACCTGGCCGGCGGCGCGGGTTTCCGGCGCCTTGAATTCCGGCGGCACCCAGCCACGGCGCACCAGCACATGGCCCTGGCCATCGGCCCGCCGCATCGGCACGATAATCAGGTAGCCGAAATTACCGCGCTCGGAATGCGCCAGCATGTGGAATTCGTTGGTGTAGTCGAAGGTGCCGCGCAACGTGACGCGGCGGTACATCCATTCATGCGGGTCGAGCTTGCCTGGCGGCAAGGCGACCGGCTCGGCCGCCAGGCCGCGTTCCATATGCTCGATCAGGTCCAGCTTCCAGAACAGGCGCTGCACCTGCCAGGTGCCGAGGCAGAGCAGCAGCACCAGGGCCGGCACAGTGATCAGGGTGGGCCAGAAGGCCGGGCGGAAACCGAAAATGGTCACGGCATTACTCGTCGAGCAACTCGATATCGGAGGACGCCTTATGGCGGAACTGCAGCGCGATCAGGATCGCCTTGAACGGCCGCAGCATGGCGATTGAACCGCCCAGGATCAGCGGCACCCAGAGCACCATATGCACCCACATAGGGGGCTCGTATTTCAATTCAAGCCACAGCGCCAGGCCGACGACGATGAAACCGAGGATCAGGATGACAAAGACCGCCGGGCCATCGCCGGAATCGACCTTGGCGTAATCCAGGCCGCAGGCCGGGCAGGTCGGCCGCACGGTCAGCAGGCCGGAAAAGAGCGGGGCTTCGCCGCAGCGGGGGCAGCGGCAGCGAAGCCCCGTGGAAACCGGCGATAGCGGCGGATACAGCACCGCTATCGCGCCTTTTGGATCATCAATGGGCTACCGACGGAGCCGAACCCCACCAGTAGATGCAGGCGAACAGGAACAGCCACACCACGTCGACGAAATGCCAGTACCAGGCAGCCGCCTCGAAGCCGAAATGGTGATCCGGCTTGAAGTGGCCCTTCAGCGCACGGCCCAGGCAGACGGCGAGGAAGATGGTGCCGACCAGCACATGGAAGCCGTGGAACCCGGTGGCCATGTAGAAGGTCGAAGCGTAGATGCCATCCTTGAAGCCGAAAGCGGCATGGCTGTATTCGAACGCCTGGCAGGCGGTGAACAGCACGCCCAGGATCACGGTAACCGTCAGGCCCTGGATCAGGCCCTTGCGGTCGCCATGCAGCAGCGCATGGTGCGCCCAGGTGACCGTGGTGCCCGAGAGCAGCAGGATCAGGGTGTTGATGAACGGCAGTTCCCAGGGATTGAAGGTCTCGATCGAAGCCGGCGGCCACTGGTGGCCGATAGCCTCGGTGGGATACAGCGCGGCGCCGAAATAGGCCCAGAACCAGGCAACGAAGAACATCACCTCGGAGGCGATGAACATCACCATGCCGTAGCGCATGTGAAGCTGCACCACCGGGGTATGGTGGCCGTCATGCTCGGCCTCGCGCACCACATCCGACCACCAGGCGATCATGGTGTAGATCACGATGGCGAAGCCCGGCGCGGTCCACCACAGGCTGGCGCCATGGAAATAGGCGACCGAACCGATGGCCAGGATGAAGGCGCCCATGGAACCGATGAACGGCCACGGGCTCGGGTCTACGAGATGGTAGTCGTGGTTGCGTGCGCTGCCAGCGGACATGGCTTTTACCCCCTCAGTACTTCACGAGTTAACATCAGTTCACCGCCTTCGCCGGCTGAGTGCCAGCGCCACGGTCGGATACGCGGGTTTCCGGCTTGCGGAAGAACGTATAGCTGAGCGTGATGGTCTTCACGTCGCGCGCCTTCGGATCCTTCAGCATCTGCGGATCAACGAAGAACGACACCGGCATGTCGACGCTTTCGCCCGGCTGCAACACCTGCTCGCTGAAACAGAAGCAGGCGATCTTGTCGAAATACGGCCCGGCCTTTTCCGGCACCACGTTGAAGGTGGCGGTGCCGACGATGGGCTTATCGGTGGGGTTGGTTGCGCGGTAGAAGATCAGTGTCTCCTCGCCCGGCACCACCTTCACTTCGCGCTGCACCGGCTGGAAACGCCAGGGCATGTCAGGCGCGGTATCGGAATTGAAGCGCACGGTGACGAGCTGGCCCGGCATCACACCCTGGCTGCCTGGCGCTGCCGCCGAACGCTGCGGCGTGCCGGCAAAGCCAGTGACGCGGCAGAACAGGTCATAGAGCGGCGCCGAGGCGAAGGCACCGGCGGTCATGAAGGCGACCACGCCGACGCAGATCATGGCGACGCGGCGGTTTGCGTTACCAGAGTTGGCGCGGCTATTCTCGGCGTGGCTCATCCGGCGCCCCCCTTCAGCATCGGCCCGGTCATCTTGGCGATGGTGATCAGGTAGAACAGGATCGCCAGGCCACCGAGGACGAGCGCCAGCGCGATATTGCGGCCACGGCGCGGGGGCTGGCTCGGCTTCTTCTCCTGGCTCATGGCGTCACCACAAAGCCTGGAAAGCCCGGCGCGACACCAAGGCCGCGTTCAGCCAGCAGCAGCGCGAACAGCAGGAACAGGTAGAGGATCGAATAGCCAAACATCTGCTTCGGCGCCCGCATGTCCTGGCCGCGCCAGATGCGGAAGGCGAGCAGCAGCAGACCGCCACCGAGCAAAGTTGTGCCGATGCCATAGACCGGGCCGACCAGGCCGAGCAGCCACGGCGCGAGCGTGAGCGGTACCAGCAGCAGCGAATAGATCAGGATCTGGCGGCGCGTCTCGGCCTCGCCCGCCACCACCGGCAGCATCGGCACGCCGGCGCGCTGATAGTCTTCCGAGCGGTACAGCGCCAGGGCCCAGAAATGCGGCGGTGTCCACATGAAGATGATGCCGAACAGCAAGGCCGGCAGCAGGCCGATATCGCCGGTGACGGCGGCCCAGCCGATCATCGGCGGGAAGGCACCGGCGGCACCGCCAATGACGATATTCTGCGGCGTGCGGCGCTTCAGCCACATGGTGTAGATGAAAACGTAGAAACCGATGGTGAGCGCCAGCAGCGCGGCGGCCGACCAGTTCAGCGCCAGGCCCATCACGGCGATGGAAGCCACCGACAGCACCACGCCGAAGCCGAGCGCCTCATTGGCGCCGATACGCCCTTGAGGAATCGGACGGCCACGGGTGCGCGACATCACCGCATCGATATCGGCATCGTACCACATGTTGATCGCGCCCGAGGCACCGGCGCCGATGGCGATGCAAAGCAGCGCCGTGAAGGCCAGCACCGGATGCAGCGAACCCGGCGCCAGCACCATGCCGACCAGACCGGTGAACACCACCAGCGACATCACGCGCGGCTTGAGCAGCGCGATGTAATCGGAAGCGCGCGCGTCTCCCTCGCCAGCGAAATTGCCGGCGCCATAAGCGACGCCGAGGCCGGTTTGGCCGGCCTCGGGGCTTTTGCTGGTATAGCTCGCGTCAGTCACGGGACTTCATTCACTCCAGAACCTGACCGGCGGCGACCGATGACGGCCACCGCCAGCCGGGACTTCTTACTTGATGCCAGAACCTACTTGATAACAGGCAGCTTTTCGTACTGGTGGAACGGCGGCGGCGAAGACAGCGTCCATTCCAGCGTGTTGGCACCCTCGCCCCACGGATTGGCCGGCACCGGCTTCTTGCGCGCGAAGGCGTAGATCACCGAGGCAACGAAGAACAGGGTCGAGGCGAAGGCGATATAGGAGCCGATCGAGGCGACGAAGTTCCAGCCATGGAAGGCATCCGGATAATCCGGGATGCGGCGCGGCATGCCCTGCAAGCCGAGGAAGTGCATCGGGAAGAACAGCAGATTCACGCCGATGAACGTGGTCCAGAAGTGGATCTTGCCCGCCGTCTCGCTCAGCTCGTAGCCCGACATCTTGCCGAACCAGTAGTAGAAGCCGGCGAAGATGGCGAACACGGCGCCCAAGCTCAGCACGTAGTGGAAATGCGCCACCACATAGTAGGTGTCATGCAGCGCCATGTCGATACCGGCATTGGCCAGCACCACGCCGGTAACGCCGCCGACGGTGAACAGGAAGATGAAGCCGATGGCGAACAGCATCGGCACCTTGAACTCGATGGAGCCACCCCACATCGTGGCGATCCAGGAAAAGATCTTCACGCCGGTGGGCACCGCGATCACCATGGTGGCGGCGGTGAAGTAGGCGCGGGTGTCGACGTCCAGGCCCACGGTGTACATGTGGTGCGCCCACACGACGAAGCCGACGAAGCCGATCGCGACCATGGCATAGGCCATGCCGAGATAGCCGAACACCGGCTTGCGCGAGAAGGTGGACACGATCTGGCTGATGATGCCGAAGCCGGGCAGGATCAGGATGTACACTTCGGGGTGACCGAAGAACCAGAACAGATGCTGGAACAGGATCGGGTCGCCGCCGCCTTCCGGCTTGAAGAAGGCGGTACCGAAGTAGCGGTCAGTCAGCAGCATGGTGATGCCGCCGGCAAGCACCGGCAGCGACAGCAGCAGCAGGAACGCGGTGATCAGCACCGACCACACGAACAGCGGCATCTTGTGCAGGGTCATGCCCGGCGCGCGCATGTTGAAGATGGTGGTGATGAAGTTGATGGCGCCGAGGATCGACGAGGCACCGGCGATATGCAGGCTGAGGATGGCGAAGCCGACCGCCGGGCCGGGATGGCCGACATCGGAGGAGAGCGGCGGATAGATCGTCCAACCGCCGCCGACGCCGTTGCCGCCGGCCGGGCCGGGCACGAAGATCGAGATCACCAGCAGGCCGATGGCCGGGATCAGCAGCCAGAAGGAAATGTTGTTCATGCGCGGGAAGGCCATGTCCGGCGCGCCGATCATCAGCGGCACGAACCAGTTGCCGAAGCCGCCGATCATGGCGGGCATGACCATGAAGAAGATCATGATCAGGCCGTGGCCGGTCACCAGCACGTTGAACAGGTGATGGTTGTCGCCAAGGATGCCGTTGCCCGGGTTCATCAGTTCGGCGCGCATCAGCACCGACATCAGACCGCCGATCAGACCCGCGCAGACCGCGAAGATCAGATACAGCGTGCCGATATCCTTGTGATTGGTCGAGAACACCCAGCGGCGGAAGCCGGTGGGCAGATCGTGGTGATCATCGTGATGATCGTGGGCGGCGTTAGCGTGAGCCTGGGCCATGTTGTTCCCCTTGACGCTTAATGCGGTCGATTACTGCGCGGCAGCGTCGGCGGCGGCGAGCCGCGGCGACGGACCGTCGACGGAAGCGAATTTCTGCTTGGCTTCCTCCGCCCACTTGGCGAAGGCCTCCTTCGAGACAACCTGCAGCTTGATCGGCATATAACCGTGATAGGCGCCGCAGATTTCCGAGCACTGGCCGTAGAACAGACCTTCGCGCTCAGCGCGGAACCAGGTCTCGTTCAGGCGGCCGGGCACCGCGTCCTTCTTCACGCCGAAGGCCGGCATGGCCCAGGCATGGATCACGTCGGCGGCCGTCACCAGCAGGCGGATATTGGTGTCCACCGGCACCACCACGGTGTTGTCGGTCTCGAGCAGGCGCGGCTGGCCCGGCTTGAGATCCTTCTCCGCCACCATGATGGCGTCGAAGGTGAAGTTGCCGTTATCCGGATATTCGTAGCTCCAGAACCACTGCTTGCCGATCGCCTTGATGGTCAGGCCGGCTTCCTTGGTCTTGTCGCCGAAATACAGCAGCTTGAACGACGGCACCGCGATCACGATCAGGATCAGGATCGGCACCACGGTCCAGGCGACCTCGACCAGGGTGTTGTGCGAGGTCTTGGACGGCACCGGATTCGCCGAGGCGCGGAAGCGCACCATGACGTAAACCAGCAGCGCCAGCACGAAGATGGTGATCAGGGTGATGACCCACATCAGCATGTGGTGGAAGTTATGCACTTCGCGCATCACCGGGCTGGCGGCATCCTGGAAGTTCAGGCCCCAGGCATGCGGCAATTGCTGCGGCACCTGCTGCGCCAGGGCTTGCGCCACATTGCCGAACATAACCGTCAGCATGGCCACAAAAGCCGCCGCGCCCATGCCCAGCCGGGCCACCAGGCCAACCTGATCAAGCCGGGTCCGCCGATCCAAAATCCGCCGCATTGTCCAATTCCTCGCTACTGCTCGGGCAGGGTTCGTGTTTTTCAAGGGCGGAACATACACCGAAGCCTATTTCACGGACAGTCCCGGCCCTTTGTGCGACGATTTGTCGCGACCGTTCGGCGGCACGGTTTTCACCTGCTTACGCTTTGATTTTGCTCATGCTTGCGCCAGGGCCGGGCTACCCGTAAGCTGCGGGAACCGAGGGGGCTGCCGATGCTCGATCCGGCGCAGAAAAAGCTGACGCAAGACGTGCTGGAATGGCTCGACCGGCCGGGCTTCGCCGTCGAATGTCGCACCCCCGGCAGCTTCACCTACCTCGCCTGCAACAATGCCTATGCCGCCATCGCCGGCCTGCCCGTGGCAGGCCTGGTGGGACAGGATTTTTCCATCGGCTTCGCCCTCGGCGAGGCGGAAAAGCTGCGCGGCGCCCTGGAACTGGTCTGCGACTCGGGCAGTCGCCAGGTGGTCAACGAATTGCTGCGCTGGGCCAACGGCTGGTTGTGTCAGACCGTTACCATCGCTCCGATCCGCGACGAGGATGGCGGCATCGCGGCGCTGATCGTGATCGCCGAGGCGACCCAGCCGGAGGCGGTGCACCATGCCGCCCTGCAGGTTGCCGAGCACAAAATCCGGGATTTCGCCGAACTGGCCTCCGACTGGTTCTGGGAAACCGACTCAGAGCATCGTTTTTCCTGGATTTCCGAGAGCGCCAGCATCATTACCAACGAATTCCGACCGCGCCTGCTGGGCCGCCGGCGCTGGGAGGTCGGTGTTGTCTCCAGCGAGGAGGAAGAGGCCTTCTGGCAGGAGCACCGGCGCCAGCTCGAGCGCAAGGAGCCGTTCCGGGGCTTCCGCTATTGCTCGGTATTCAACAACCAGGAAATGTGGATCGAGATCAACGGCAAGCCGATCTTCGATGCCTCTGGCCGCTTCATGGGCTATCGCGGTTCGGGCCGTGACATCACCGAGCAATACCGCCAGCAGCGCCGCATCGAAGCCGCCCTGCGCCGGGCCGAGGAAGCCAGCCGGGCCAAGAGCCAGTTCCTGGCCAATATGAGCCATGAGCTGCGCACGCCGCTGAACGCCATCATCGGCTTCTCGGAAATCATCCGTGACCAGATGTTCGGCTCGGTCGGCATCCCGCGCTATGTCGACTATGCCCGCGACATCAATGCCTCGGGCAGCCATCTGCTGGCGGTGATCGGCGACATCCTGGACATGTCGCGCATTGAGGCGGGCTATTATGCCCTGGATGAGAAGTCGGTCGATCTCGGCGCCGTGATCGGCTCGGCCCTGACCATGGTGCGGCCCCAGGCCGAGCGCGCCGGCGCGATGCTGCGCAACCTCTGCCCCGAGGCCCTGCCGAAGCTGCGCGCCGACGAGCGCGTGCTGAAACAGGTGCTGATCAACCTGCTCGGCAATGCGGTGAAATTCACCCCGTCAGGCGGCACCATCGATGTGATCTACCGCCTGGACCATGACGGCGGCCTGGTGCTGGGTGTGGTCGATACCGGCATCGGCATCCCGCCGGACCGGCTGGAACATATCTTCGAACCGTTCCAGCTCGCCAAGGCCGAGGTGGCACGCCAGCATGGCGGCACCGGCCTGGGCTTGAGCATTTCCAAGCGGCTGATGGAGCTGCATGGCGGCACCCTGATCCTGAGCAGCACGGTGGGTGTCGGCACCGAGGCACGCCTCAATTTTCCGGCCTGGCGCCTGATCGACGATATGGACGATAGCTGGGTGGCGCCGCGCGAGCATGTGCCTCCGCCCCCTGCCCCCGCACCGCGCACGGCCCAGACCCGCCCGGCCAGCACCAGCCAGGAGCCCGAGCGCCAGCCCGGCCAGCTTGATGCCTCGGCCGGCGAAACCCTGCGCGTGCTGCTCGACACCATGGGCGAAGGCGTCATCGTCATCGACCGGCAGGGCACCATTGTTTCAATGAGCGCCATCGGCGCCGGCCTGTTCGGCTACGACCCGCTCGACATCGTGGGCCAGAATGTGCGCGTGCTGATGCCCGAGCCGTTCCGCTCCGGCCATGACAGCTATATCCGCAATTACCTCAACACCAAGCGCGCCAAGATTCTGGGCCTGGGCCGCGACACTCTAGGGCGGCGCAAGAACGGCGAGATCTTCCCGATCCATATCAGCGTCGGCGAATTCGACGACAACGGCGAGCCGGCCTTCATCGGCGTGATCCGCGATATCTCCGACCGCCGCGACGTGGAACTGCGGGCCGAATTCGCCAGCCGCAACGATCCACTCACCGGCGTGCTCAACCGCGCCAGCTTCATCGCCGAGGCCGAACGCATGCTCGGCGCCCAGCATCGCGTCGATCCCGGCCTGTGGGTGCTACTCGACCTCGACGTCGACTCCTTCCGCGATATCAACGAAGGCTTCGGCTACCATATCGGCGATACGGTGCTGAAGACGGTGGCCGAGCGGCTCGGCGAGGGCTTGCCGCGCGAGGCGCTGGTAGGCCGCATCGCCGCCGACCAGTTCGCGGCGTTGGCCGCCGTGAACGACCTCAACAATGCGCTGAACCTGGCGCAATCGCTGCATGCCCATCTCACCCGGCCGGTATCGGCCGAGAGCCGCGTGCTGACGATGAAGATTTCCATGGGCGCGGCGATCATCGACGATCCCGCCGAGAAGGTGAACGAAGCCCTGGCAAAAGCCGAGCTGGCACAGAAGCTGGTGCGTTCCTCGGGCGGCGACTCCACCCGCTTCTACAGCCCGGAAATGACCCGTGCCGCCGAGCGCCGCCTGCGCCTGACGCTCAATCTCGATGCTGCCATCGAGAACCAGGAGTTCAGCCTCGTCTACCAGCCGGTGGTGGAAGCTGGCAGCAACGCCATCGCCGCGCTGGAAGCCCTGCTGCGCTGGAACCATCCCGAACTCGGTGCCGTGTCGCCGGCGGAATTCATCCCGCTGGCAGAAGAAAGCGGCGCCATCGTGCCGATCACCCGCTGGGTCATCGGCCATGTCGCCGAGCAGATACGGCAATGGCGGGCGCAAGAGATCGAGCCACGCCGCGTGTTCGTCAACGTCTCCGGCCAGCAATTCGTGCGCGACGACCTGCCCGGCTTCTTCCGCCGCATGGCGCACCAGGAACCCGACCTGATCCCCTATCTCGGCATCGAACTGACCGAACAGGCGGCGATCGAGAATATGGAAGAGACCGTGCGCGCCATTCAGGAACTGGCGGATATCGGCATCGATGCGGCGCTGGACGATTTCGGCACCGGCTATTCAAGCTTGAGCTACATCCAGCGGCTGCCAATCCGCAAGATCAAGCTCGACCGCGCCTTCATCGCCGACCTGCCGACCAATGAGAAGGATGTCGCCCTGGTCCGCGCCATGGTCGGTATGGCCAAAGGTCTCGATCTGCCCGTCGTCGCCGAGGGCGTCGAGACCACAGCGCAGCGCGACTTCCTGCGCGGCGTCGGCTGTAGCGAGTTGCAGGGCTACCTGATCAGCCGGCCGATGCCGGCCGAGGCCATGGCCGACATGCTGCGCCAGGCCGACCGCCGCCGCCACTGAGCCGACAGGTTCCCTGAAGCACGCTTCGGGCCTGTTCTTTCCCCTGCCGTGCCCCATATAATCCGTTAAGACCGTTCGTTTTTCCGAGGAAACCGCCATGAGTGGTATCGACACCGCCCAGCAGCTCTTTTTCACCCGCGCCGGCCTCGACCGCGCCCGGCTGGACCGGCTTGTGGGCGACGCATTGCATGGCGCCGATGACGGCGAGCTGTATCTCGAATATGCCCAGTCGGAATCCTTGAGCTTTGACGATGGCCGCCTGAAATCGGCCAGCTACGACACCAGCCAGGGCTTCGGACTGCGCGCCGTCTCCGGCGAGCAGACCGGCTATGCCCATGCATCCGAATTGAGCGAGGAAGCCATCCGCCGTGCCGCCAGCACCGTGCGTGCGGTGCGCGCCGGCCATGGCGGCGAGATGAGCGCGCCGCCGCTGGCGACCAACCGCCACCTCTATGGCGACGACAATCCGCTGGCCGAGATTTCCTTCGACCGCAAGGTGAAGCTGCTGCAGGACATCGACGCCTATGCGCGCGGCAAGGACAGCCGCGTGCGGCAGGTCAGTGCCAGCCTCGCGGGTTCATGGCAGGCGGTGGCGATCCTGCGTGCCGACGGGACCCTGGTGGAAGACATCCGCCCGCTGGTGCGGCTGAACATTGCCGTCGTTGCCGGCCAGGGCGACCGCCAGGAAAGCGGCAGCCGGGGCGCCGGCGGCCGCGTCAGCTTCGCCAAGTATTTCGATCCGAGCCATTGGCAGGCGGAAGTGGATGAGGCGCTCCGCATGGCACTGACCAATCTGGAATCGGTGCCTGCACCCGCTGGCGAAATGCCGGTGGTGCTTGGCCCCGGCTGGCCCGGCATCCTGCTGCACGAAGCCATCGGCCATGGCCTGGAAGGCGACTTCAACCGCAAGAAGACATCCGTGTTCGCCGGCCTGATGGGCCAGCGCGTGGCCGCCCCCGGCGTCACCATCGTCGATGACGGCACGCTGGACCGCCGCCGCGGCTCGCTCAGCGTCGATGACGAAGGCACGCCGACCGAGAATACCGTGCTGATCGAGGATGGCATCCTCAAGGGCTACATGCAGGACCGCCTCAACGCGCGGCTGATGGGCATGAAGCCGACCGGCAATGGCCGGCGCCAGAGCTTCGCCCATAGCCCGATGCCGCGCATGACCAACACCTACATGCTGGGCGGCGACCGCGATCCGGCGGAGATTCTCTCCGGCGTGAAGAAGGGCGTCTATGCGGTGAATTTCGGCGGCGGCCAGGTCGATATCACCTCCGGCAAATTCGTATTCTCGTGTACCGAGGCCTACCTGATCGAGAACGGCAAGGTCGGCGCCCCGATCAAGGGCGCGACGCTGATCGGCGCCGGTGCCGACGTGCTGACCAAGGTGCGCGCGGTGGGCAACGATCTGAAGCTCGATGACGGCATCGGCACCTGCGGCAAGAACGGCCAGGGCGTGCCGGTCGGCGTCGGCCAGCCGACCTTGCTGATCGAAGGCCTCACGGTTGGCGGCACCGCCGCCGCCTGAACCAAACAATCATGGGCGGTTAACCCGCCCGGTGTTATAATTTTAGCGCATGCCAAGCAGGGGGAGCCCCACATGCCTGCCAGTGTAACCAAGATTGCCACCCACGATCCGGTCTGGACCCGCATCCGCACTGAAGCGGCGGAAGCCGTGACCCAGGAACCGCTGCTCGCCAGCCTGGTGCATGCCTCCGTGCTGCATCACCAGCGGCTGGAAGATGCGCTGAGCTATCAGCTCGCGCAGCGGCTCGGCAACACCGACGTGTCCGCGCTGGTGATGCGCGAAGTGATCAACGAGGCGCTGACCGCCGATCCGGATATCGGCAATGCCGTGCGCGCCGATCTGGTGGCGGTGAACGAGCGCGACCCGGCCTGCCGCAGCTACATGAAGCCGCTGCTGTTCTTCAAGGGCTTCCTTGCCATCCAGAGCCACCGCGTGGCGCATTGGCTGTGGCATCAGGGCCGCGAGACCATGGCCTTCCTGATCCAGAGCCGCTGCTCGGAAGTGTTCGGCGTCGACATTCATCCAGCGACCAAGTTCGGTCGCGGCATCCTGATCGACCATGGCACCGGCGTGGTGATCGGCGAGACCGCCGTGATCGAGGATAACGTGTCGCTGCTGCAGAATGTGACGCTGGGCGGCACCGGCAAGGAAACCGGCGACCGCCATCCGAAGATCCGGCGCGGCGTGCTGATCGGCGCCGGCGCCAACATCCTAGGCAATATCGAGATCGGCGAAGGCGCCAAGATCGGCGCCGGCAGCGTGGTGCTGATCCCGGTGCCGCCGCATTGCACGGCAGCCGGCGTGCCGGCCAAGCTGATGGGCGATTGCGAATGCGAGCAGCCGGCGCGCGAGATGAACCATAATCTGCCGGATGCGCCGGGCTGAGGCTTTCCTGATCAGACATTGCGGGCCAGCGGCTTTGCTGCTGGCCCTTTGCTTGTTTGCCCAAGGCTTATTGATTCAGGGCTTATTTGTTCAGGCGGCAGCGGCGCAATCCCTGCGCGGCGCGCTCGACTGGCTGCCGCCGGGTTCGCTCAATCTCGAGGAACTGACCCGGCGACCGCAGGAAATCCAGACCGGCGGCACGCAGCAGAGCTTCTTTGCCGAATATGGCCGGCTCGCCTTCCGCAGCCCCGATGTGCTGGGCGGCAACGCGCGCAAGGCCGGCCTCTCCTGCCACGCCTGCCATCCCAATGGCGACGCCAACCGGCATTTCTTCATTCCCGGCCTGTCAGACCGCCCCGGCCATATCGATGTCACTCATTCGCTGTGGTCGGCGAAGGCCGAGGATGGCCGCGCCAATCCGCTGCAGATTCCGTCGCTGCGCGGCGTCAAGGACAAGCCGCGCCTCGGCTTCGACCGCCGCCTCGGTTCACTGCGCGAATTCACCCGCAATGTCATTGTGCTGGAATTCGATGGCGCCGAGCCTGACCCGCTGCTGCTCGATGCCCTGGTGGCCTATCAGCAGACCCTTGCCCCCAGTCAGGCACCAGAGCAGCCCTTGCGTTTCGAAGATGATCTCGGCGATTTCGCCCGTGCCCTCGGCGTATTGCGCCTGCCGCTGGCGGAAGAGAACGCACCGCTAACCGAGCGCATCGCCACCATGCTGCGCAGCCAGGTCGGCTTCATGCATGAACGCTTCGAGGCGGCGGCGCCGCAACAGATTCTGGAAAGCTGGTCGCAGGAATTGCGCGGCGTCGTGGCTCTGGCCGATGCGGGCCGCTGGCCCGAGGCACGCGAGAAGCACAATGCCCTACAGCGCCAGGCCGGGCAGCCGCCCGCCGCCCTGACGGCAGCGGCGGCGCGCTCGCTCTATGATCCTGAAAGACTCCGTACTTGGCTTAGTAAGCCAGTTCGGTAAAGACTGGATCGACCGAACGGTTCCAGCGGCCGTTATAGAGCTTGAGCAAGGCTTCCGCCGGCGTCTCGCCGCTTTCCACGATGGCTTGCAGCGGCGCCAGGAAATGCGTCTCGTCCTCGCCAGCCGGCGAGATGCGCTTGCGGGCGCGCAGACCGGCCTGGGCAATCTTCACCACTTCGCGCGCCACATCCTGGAGCGTACCGTTGCGGAACGGCGTATGCAGGCCGTATTTCGGCGCCTCGACACGCAGGCGGGCGCGTTCTTCGTGCGTCCAGTCCTTGCAGAGATCCCAGGCCGCATCCAGCGCGGTCTGGTCATAGAGCAGGCCGACCCAGAGAGCGGGCAGTGCGCAAAGCCTGGACCACGGGCCGCCATCGGCGCCGCGCATTTCCAGGAAACGCTTCATGCGCACTTCCGGGAACAACGTGGTGAGATGATCCGCCCAGTGCCGCAGCGTGGGGATTTCACCGGGCGCGGCGGGCAGCCTGCCGGCCAGGAAATCGCGGAAACTCTGGCCGGTGGCATCAATATACTGGCCATCGCGGTAGACGAAATACATCGGCACATCGAGCGCGTGCTGCACATAGCGCTCGAAGCCCATGCCGTCCTCGAACACGAAAGGCAGCATGCCGCTGCGATCGGGGTCGGTGTCTGTCCAGATATGGCTGCGGAAGCTCAAGAAGCCGTTCGGCTTGCCTTCGGTGAACGGCGAATTGGCGAACATCGCCGTCGCCGCCGGCTGCAGGGCCAGGCCGACGCGGAATTTCTTCACCATGTCGGCTTCGGAGGCGTAGTCCAGATTCACCTGCACGGTACAGGTGCGATACATCATGTCGAGGCCGAGATTGCCCTTCTTCGGCATATACTCGGTCATGATCTTGTAGCGGCCCTTCGGCATCATCGGGATGTCGGCGCGGCGCCATTTCGGCTGCATGCCAAGGCCGGCCATGGCGATGCCAAGCTCCTGCCCCACTTCGCGCACCTGGCGCAGATGGGTGCTGACCTCGATACAGGTCTGATGAATCGTCTCCAGCGGCGCGCCGGAAAGTTCGAACTGGCCGCCCGGCTCCAGCGTGATCGACTGGTTGTCCAGGGTCAGGGCAATGACCTTGCCGGCCTCTTCCACCGGCTGCCAGCCGAAACGCTGCAATTCGGTGAGCAGCCGCTGGATGCCGGCGGGGCCCTCATAGGGCAGCGGGCGGAAATCCTGGGTGTTGTAGCCAAGCTTTTCGTGTTCGGTGCCAATCCGCCACGCCTCTTTCGGCTTCGAGCCCTCGGCAACATAGGCAACGAGCTGGGAAATATCGGTAACCGGGGTCTCGGGGGCTTGTGCCGGTCCGGACATAAATACCTCGTTGCTTCTTGTTCTCGTTCCAAACTTCGCCAGAAATCGCGGCTTCCACCAGGACATTCATTGGGCTTCCCGGAGGACGCCTGGGGCTTTGCGCATATGGCGCAGAAATCCCGGAAAGTCCAGGGGCCGCCCTTAGAGGGCCGCCGCCACCGCAAGGGCAGCCAGGGCCGCAGTTTCCGCCCGCAATATACCCGCCCCAAGCGACACCGGCGTGACGAAGGCCCGGGCCTTCAGCAAGGCGGCTTCCTCCGGTGCGAAGCCACCTTCCGGCCCCACCAGCATCGCCAATGGCGCACCGGTCGGCAAGGCCTGCAAGGCGACAAGCAAGGGCGTTGCCGCCTCGCGCTCCAGGCAGGCGAATAATCGCCGTTCCTGCGGCCAAGCGGCAAGCAACGCCTCCAGGCTTTGCAAAGGCGAGAGCGGCGGCACATCCAGCCGTTCGCATTGCTCGGCGGCTTCGCGCGCATGCGCCTGGAGGCGTTGTGCGTTGATCTGCCGCACCTGGCAGCGCTTGGTCAGCACCGGCAGTAGCCGGGCGGCGCCAAGTTCGGTCGCCTTCTCGATGATGAATTCGATACGGCCCTGGCGGATCGGCGCGAAGCAGAGCCAGATATCGCGCGGTGCCTGGAATGGCCGCAGGCACTCTCCCACCGTAACGCGCGTCTCGCGCTTGGCAGCAATGGTGAGTTCGGCAGCGAATTCGCCATCGCGGCCATTGAACAATGTGAGACCCGCGCCGGGTTCCAGCCGCAGCACATGGCGCAGGTAATGCGCCGCCGCCTCATCCAGCGCCAGATCGGCGCCGGCCTTGAGATCGGCGGTAACGTAAAGTCGGGCCACACTGGCCATGGCGCTTGTGCCGCCTCGCGGTTTTGGACTATCGGAGAAGCGTTATGGCAAAGCCCGACCCGGAAGTCACGTCTGCCGCCCCTGATACGGCCCCTGCCGATGCCCTCGACAATCATTGGGTCGGGCGCTGGCTGCCGGCGTCCTGGCGGCCCTATGCCCGGCTTTCGCGCCTCGACCGCCCAATCGGCACCTGGCTGCTGCTGCTGCCGGGCTGGTGGTCCATCGCCCTGGCCCGCCCGCCAGGGAGCAGCCTGGATATCGGGCTGATCCTGCTGTTCGGCATCGGCGCCCTGACCATGCGCGGCGCCGGCTGCACCTTCAACGATATCGTCGACCGCGATTTCGATGCACGGGTTGAGCGCACCCGCAACCGCCCACTGCCATCGGGCCAGGTGAAGCCATGGCAGGCCTGGGCCTGGCTGGTGGCGCAGTCGCTGCTCGGCTTTGCCATCCTGGTCAGCATGAACCGGCTGGCCATCGGCCTCGGCGTCGCCTCGCTGCTGCTGGTGGCGATCTACCCGTTCATGAAGCGCGTCACCTGGTGGCCGCAATTCTTCCTTGGCCTCGCCTTCAACTGGGGCGCGGTGCTGGGCTATGCGGCGGTGGCCGGCCGGCTCGACCTTGCGCCGCTGGTGCTCTATGCCGCCGGCATCATCTGGACGCTCGGCTACGACACGATCTATGCGCTGCAGGACAAGGAAGATGACGCGCTGATCGGTGTGAAATCCACCGCGCGGCTGTTCGGGCAGCAATCAAGGCAATGGATCGCCGGTTTCTTTGCCCTCGCCTGGCTCGGCATCGGGCTGTGCGGCGCCCTTGCCGGCATGGGCATTGGCTTCTGGCTCTGCCTTGCCGCCCTGGCTGGCCATATGGCGTGGCAGGTACTGACCTTGCAACCTGACGATCCCGCCGATTGCCTGATCAAATTCAGGGCAAACCGCGATGCCGGCCTGATCGTGTTTCTCGGTTTCCTGATCGGCTGATTGTTCTTTATAGTACGGGCATGACCAAGACCCGAATCACGCCGGAGCATTTCGGCGACGTCTACAAGCAATTCAACGCCTCGATCTCGAAATACGATTGCGGTCGAAAATGCGCCCCGCTGAATGGCGGCCAGCCGGTCTGCTGCACCACCGGCAATGCCATTCCGGTGGTACACAAGGCGGAATTCGCCTTGCTGAAAAGCCGCACCGATCTCTGGTCCAGCTTCAAGGCCAAGGACGCCACCTCGCGCAAGATCGTGAAGGAACTGCCGGCTTCGACCTGCGCCATCGAATGCAAGGGCGCCGCCTTCTGCGAACGCGACAACCGCACCATCGCCTGCCGCGCCTTCCCGTTCTTCCCCTACATCACCGCCAAGGGCGAATTCATCGGGCTTTCGGTCTACTGGATCTTCGAGGACCGCTGCTGGATGATCGCCCGCATGGACCTGGCGGAGCAGGCCTTCATCAAGGAGATGGTGGCCTCGTTTGAGAAGATTTTCGCCTTCGATCCCGAGGAATGGGAAAGCATGAAGAGTCATGGCGCCTCGACGCGCCGGGTCTATTCGCGCTGGAACCGCCCGATCCCGATCCTGGGCCGCGATGGCGGCATCTTCAAGGTGATGCCGCGCACCCATGAACTGCGCCCGGCCACCATGGCGGATTTCAAGCCGCGTGGCGCCTACAAGTCCGAAGCCGCCTATAAGAAGGCCGTGAAGGAAGCCGGCGGCAGCCTGGGGCCGGAACCGAAAGGTGGCTATCTGGCGCCGTAATCACGTTCCGTACAGGAACGTGCCGAGCAGGATCCAGCGCCGGGCGGTGTCCGCCTGGCCGCGCTTTGGGATAAGCGGCGTGGTGTAATGCCAGAACGGCAGCCGGTAGGCATTCACCAGCCCGTTGCCGACCACTTCCACGGCTTCGCTGAAATGCCCGGCCTTGGCATAGACCAATAGCTGGCTTTTGGCGCCGGGCGTGCAAAAGCCGATATGCATGTCGACATAGCCCTGACGCGCCAGCGGTTCTTCCGGGTGATGGTCGTTATGCGGCCCGGCATAGTCGCCGGGATGATAGGCAATGGCCTGCAGGCCATACTTGCGCCGCAGCTTCCGGCCCGCCAGTGCCTCGGCGAAGGCGCGGTAGCTGGCCGAGCGCAGCATGGCGATCAGGCCGATATCGGCTGCCGCCTTGAGGCCAATGCCCTTGCCGCCATCCAGGTGCAGCGTGCGCTGGCGCATCACCTTGGGCAGTTGCTCGGCGTAGTTCTCGCGCATCTCCCAGATGCTCTCCGGCGGGATCGGTTGCGCCATCAGCCGCAGATGCGGCGCCAGCGCGGTCTCCAGCAAAGCGGCGGCACCCTTGGCCTGGCGGGCATCGATCAGGCCGGCCAGGGCCAGGAACCGGGTGCGCGGCTCGGCGAGCTTGCCGGCAGCCGCATGGCGGCCCAGCAGCAGGGCCTGGCCCTGGCGGCTCAGCAGATCGGCGAATTCGGCGGGAAAGCGGCGCATGGCGGCTGGCATAGCAATATTCCCGAAGCCTGGAAAGCACCCGCCACCCGGCCTATTCTCCGCCGCCATGACCCCTCCCCCGGCTGCCACCGCCCGCGAACAGCAACTGGCGCAGATTCTGCTGTTCATTACGCCCGCCATGTTCACCACCAACATGGTGATGGCGCGCGCCACCGCCGATTTCATCCCGCCGGTGGCGCTGGCCTTCTGGCGCTGGAGCGGCGTGTTCCTGGTCCTCGCCCTACTCTATGGCCGCGAATTGTGGCGCCTGCGCAGTGCCATCCGTGCCGAGGCCGGGCAATGCCTGATGCTCGGCTTCCTCGGCATGGTGATCTGCGGTGCCGGCGTCTACTGGGGCGCGGCCAGCACCACGGCGACCAATATCGGCCTGATCTATGCCACCTCACCGGTGATCATCATTCTCCTCTCGCGCATCTGGTTCGGCGAGGCGATGAGCCTGCGCCAGGGCCTCGGCACGGCACTGGCGCTGATCGGCGTGCTGGTGATCGTGCTGCGCGGTGATATCGGCCTGCTGCTGAGCCTCACTTTCTCGCTTGGCGACCTGCTGATTCTCATCGCCTCCGTCGCCTGGGCGGTGTATGCCGTGCTGCTCAAGCGCTGGCCCAGCCGCTTGAGCATCAATGCCCGGCTGGCCTGCATCACCGGTGCCGGCGCCTTGCTGCTGCTGCCGCTGCTGGCAGCGGAAACCGCCCTGGCCGGGCCACCGGCGCTGGATGGCCGCACCCTGCTGGCGATCATCACCCTGGTGATCGTGCCCGGCATCGGCGCCTACGGCACCTATGGCTACATGACCAAGCATCTCGGCCCCAGCAAGACCGGGCTGATGCTCTACCTGTCGCCGATCTACACGGCTTTGATGGCCTGGGCCTTGCTCGGCGAGAGTTTTGCCTTCTATCACTGGATCGGCAGCGCCCTGGTGCTGCCTGGCTTGTATCTCGCCACCCACAAGCCGCAACAGGAGACTGCCTGATGGCCTATGCCTCGCTGCGCGACTTCATTTCCCAGCTCGAAGCCAAGGGCCGCCTGGTGCGCGTCACCGAGCCGGTCTCCACTGTGCTGGAAATGACCGAGATCCAGACCCGCTTGCTGGCCGAGAATGGCCCGGCGGTGCTGTTCGAGAAGCCGCTGAAGGCCGATGGCTCGTTGAGCGACATTCCCGTCCTGGTGAACCTGTTCGGCACCGTCGAGCGCGTCGCCTGGGGCATGGACCGTGAGCCGGGGCAGCTGCGCGAGATCGGCGAGACCCTGGCCTTCCTGCGCCAACCGGAGCCGCCGGCGGGCCTGCGCGAGGCTTTCGGCCTGCTGCCGCTGGTGAAGAACGTGCTGGCCATGGCGCCCAAGACCGTGAGCAGCGGCCCGGTGCATGAAGTGGTGCTGCAGGGCGACGACATTGACCTTACGGCATTGCCGATCCAGACCTGCTGGCCGGGTGAACCGGCACCGCTGATCACCTGGCCGCTGGTGGTCACCAAAGGCCCGAGCGACGCGCGCGAGGACAGCTTCAATCTCGGCATCTACCGCATGCAGGTGCTGAACAAGAAGCAGACCCTGATGCGCTGGCTGAAGCATCGCGGCGGCGCGCAGCAGCACCAGCGCTGGAAACAGGCCGGCAAGCGCGAGCCCTTCCCCGCTGCCGTGGTGATCGGCGCCGATCCCGGCGTGATCCTGGCCGCCGTGACGCCGGTGCCGGAAACGCTGTCGGAATACCAGTTCGCCGGCCTGTTGCGCGGCAAGAAGGTGGAGCTGGTGAATTGCCGCACTGTGCCGCTGAAGGTGCCGGCGGAAGCCGAGGTCGTGCTGGAAGGCTATGTGTCGCTGGATGAATATGGCGACGAAGGCCCCTATGGCGACCATACCGGCTATTACAATTCGGTGGAGCAATTCCCGGTCTTCACCGTCACGGCGATCACCAGGCGGCGGAAGCCGATATATCTGAGCACCTTCACCGGCCGCCCGCCGGATGAGCCGAGCGTGCTGGGCGAGGCACTGAACGATGTGTTCGTGCCGCTGATCCGCCAGCAATTCCCCGAGATCGTCGATTTCTGGCTGCCGCCGGAAGGCTGCTCCTACCGCGTCGCGGTGGTCAGCATCAAGAAGGCGTATCCCGGCCATGCCAAGCGCGTGATGATGGCGGTGTGGTCCTATCTGCGCCAGTTCATGTACACCAAATGGGTGATCGTGGTGGACGACGACATCGACGCCCGGAACTGGAAGGACGTGGTCTGGGCCATGTCCACCCGCATGGACCCGGCGCGCGACATCACCCTGATCGAGAATACCCCGATTGATTACCTGGATTTCGCCTCGCCGGAATCAGGCCTGGGCAGCAAGATCGGCCTGGATGCCACCAATAAATGGCCGCCCGAGACCAAGCGGGAATGGGGCGAGAAGCTGGCCATGGATGCCGATGTGGTGCGCACCGTCACAGAGAAATGGCCGAAACTCGGGCTTCCTGGTTCCGGCAAGCCGATCTGGAAATAGCCCCTCGCGCCCGTTGACCCGGAAGAGTATCCTGGCTTTTGCCGGTTTTTGGAGGCCGGTTACGATGAAATCCACCCTCTGGCAGCGCATGCATGATGCGATCTGCGGCCAAGGCTGCGATCAGCTCGTTGATGCCGAACAGCGCCGCCTGGGGCAGGCTTTCCAGGCCGAAGAATACGAAGGCCTGAAGCTCGCCATCAACCTGCGCTTCGTTGCGCTCGCCATCGTTGCCACGCTGCTCACCACCGAGATGCGCTGGCCGTTGGCGCTGAACTATTACCCCTGGCTGCTGGCGCTGGCGCTTTCCGCCTATATCCAGCTTCTGGTGCGCAAGCCCGGCATCGACCGCCCCTGGATGCACTGGCTGTTCCCGTTCATCGACATGGCCTTCATCGGCGCCGCCATTGCGCTGCCGAACCCGTTCGACCCGAACCCGCTGCCGCCGCCGATGATGCTCAGCTTCGATACCGTGCTGTATCTGCCGCTGTTCCTGGCGCTGGCGGCGCTGGGCCAATCGGCACGCACGGTGTTGTTCACCACGATAGCGGCAATGATCACCTGGGCCGTGGTCACCGTCAGCATCGCGATGCAGCCGGGTGTCGACACCATGCTGCTGCCGATGAATGTCGCCAATATCTCGGCCCTGGACCGCCTCGCCTTCCTGCTTGATCCCTGGCGGGTTTCCTATGGCGACATGATCCGCCGCATCGTGCTGATCGGGCTGATCGGCGTGATCCTGATGGTGGCGGCTGTGCGCGCCCGCCATCTGGTGGCGCGCCAGATCGAGAGCGAACGCGGCCGGCGCAATCTGGCACGTCATTTCTCGCCGCATATCGCCGAGGAATTGCAGCGCATGGATGATCCGCTCGGTGCCGTGACCCAGATCGATGCCGCCGTGCTGTTCGCTGACCTGGTCGGTTTCACCCGGCTTTCCGATGACATGTCGCCGGCCCAGACCATCGCCCTGCTGCGCGAGGTGCACCGCCGCCTGGCCCATGCCGTGGCCGAGCAGCAGGGCACGCTCGACAAGTATCTCGGCGACGGCATCATGGCCTCCTTCGGCACGCCGCGCGCCGGCCTGCGCGATGCTTCCTCCGCCCTGCTCGCCGCCCGCGCCATGCAACAGGCCATCGAGCAACTGAACCGCCAGCGCGCACCCTTGCGCCAGCCGCCGCTTCAGCTTGCTGTCGGCCTGCATTTCGGACCGCTGACGCTTGGCAATATCGGCGACGAGCACCGCGTCGAATACGCGCTGGTTGGCGAAACCGTGAATGTGGCGCACCGCCTGGAGCAGATGACGCGCAGCATCAGCGCCTCACTCTGCATCAGCGAGGCCTTCGTGGAACGGCTGAAGCAGGAGACGCGCGGCGATCTCGCCCCCTTGCGCGATCTCACCGAGATGCGGCCACAGGCGATCCGTGGCCTGCGCGAGCGCATGGTGGTGTGGATGCTGCCGCGCGAGGGCGCGGTACCGCCCGGCACGCCAACGCATGAGGCCGGCACCACGCCGCAGCCCGAAACCCCGCCGACGATCCATTAACGCCATGCCGCTGTTCAAGCTCCGCCGCGCGGATGAGCGCGACCTGCTGCCCTGGTGGCATCCTTGGGCACTGATGCGCGGCGCCTGGAACCTGGCCTTTTCCGCCGCGCTTGGCGCCGGCATCGGTTTCTTGACCGTCGAATTCCTGGCCCAGATCCTGGCTCATTTCAGCAGCGAAGACTGGCGCTATTGGAGCGACCAACTGCACTGGCTTGGCTGGGTTGTGGGTTGTTTTGTCGCCTTCGTCAGCTATATGGCTTATCGTATGGAAGACGCACCAGAGTAAGTGGATAATCATGACTGATTTCAATGCACGCGCTAATGAAGCCAAGTCCCTGCTGGGCGACCTGATCGCCGCTGCACGCAAGGCCGGCGCCGAAGCCGCCGATGCCGTCTACCATGAAAGCCGTTCGCTTTCCGCCGGCGTCAGGCTGGGCCAGCCCGAGGATGTGGAAAGCTCGGAGAGCCGCGAGATCGGCCTGCGGGTGCTGATCGGTCAGCGCCAGGCCTGCGTCTCCACCACCGATTTCGGCAAGGACGCCGTGGCGGCCCTGATCGAGCGCGGCGTGGCGATGGCCAAACTGGCGCCGGAAGACAAGTTCTGCGGCCTTGCCGATCCGTCCGAACTCGCCACCACCGCTGTTGACCTCGACCAGCTCGATGGCGTCGAACTCGACATGGCGCAGTTGCTGGAGCGCGCCAAGACCTGTGAGGCCGCCGCCCTTGCCGTCAGCGGCGTGACCAATTCCGAAGGCGCCTCGGCCTCGCGCAGCCTGGGCCTCACGGCCTATGCCGCCTCCAACGGCTTCAGCGGCGCCGGTTTCAGCGGCTCACACAGCCTTTCAGCCGTCGCCATTGCCGGCAAGGATACCGGCATGGAGCGGGACTACGATTACAGCGCCGCGCTGCATTTCGCCGATCTTGCCGCGCCCGAAGCGATCGGCCGCTCAGCCGGCGAGCGCGCCGTGCGCCGGCTCAATCCGCGCAAGATCGAGAGCCAGGCATTGCCGGTGGTTTACGATAACCGCGTTGCCAACAGCCTGATCGGCCATCTTTCCGGCGCCATCAATGGCGCGGCGGTGGCGCGCGGCACGTCCTTCCTGAAAGACAAGATGGGCGAGGAAATCTTCGCCCCCGGGCTCGACGTGATCGACGATCCGCTCAGGCCGCGCGGCTTCCGTTCGCGCTGGTTCGACATGGAGGGCGTGGCACGCCAGCGCCGCAAGCTGATCGACCAGGGCCGCCTCACCACCTGGCTGATGGATTGCGCCACGGCGCGGCAGCTTGGCCTGAAGAGCACCGGCCATGCCTCGCGCGGCACCTCCTCGCCGCCTTCGCCTGGCGCTACCAACCTCTACCTCGCCGCCGGCAAGCAGAGCGTCGAGGAATTGCTCGGCGGCATCGCGCGCGGGCTCTATGTGATCGAAATGATGGGTTCGTCGGTCAATCCGCTGACCGGTGATTACAGCCGTGGCGCCGCCGGCTTCCTGATCGAGAACGGCAAGCTGACCGATCCGGTTTCCGAGATCACCATTGCCGGCAATCTCAAGGAGATGTTCAAGCGCATCACTCCGGCCAGCGATCTGGTATTCCGCTATGGCACCGATGCCCCCACCGTGCTGGTGGAAGGCATGACCATCGCCGGGCGCTGATCATGCGCCATCTGGAAGACCGCCCGCTGCTGCTCGATGCCGTGCGCGAAGCCGGCGCGGTGGCGTTGAAGTATTTCCGCGATGGCGTGAAATCCTGGAACAAGCAGCCGAACGATCCGGTCTCGGAAGCCGATATCGCTATCGACAAGCTGCTGCGCGCGCGGCTGGTGGATACCCGGCCAGGCTATGGTTGGCTGTCGGAAGAAAGCGCCTCGGCGGCTGCCGTGGGCGATGCCGCCACCTGGGTGGTGGATCCGATCGACGGCACCCGCGCCTTCATTGCCGCCAAGCCGGAATTCGCCGTCAGTGTTGCACTGATGGCGGAAGGCCAGCCGGTGCTGGCGGCGATCTTCAATCCCGCCACCGATGAATTCTATGAGGCCGCCACCGGCGATGGCGCCAAGCTGAACGGCAAGCCGATCCGCGCCTCCGGCCATGGCACGCTGGCGGAAGCCCGCCTGCTGGCCAGTCGCCGCACCTTCGACCGCCATGGCTGGCTCGCCCGCACTGGCAAGGCGGAGTTCGAGCACCGCAATTCCATCGCCTACCGCATGGCTTTGGTGGCAGCCGGCCGCTTCGATGCCGCGATCTCTTTAAGCGAGAAGAGCGACTGGGATATCGCCGCCGCCGACCTGGTGGTGCGCGAGGCCGGGGGCCGCATCAGCACCGCCGATGGCGCGCCCCTGCGCTACGACGCCCCGCGCCACCGCCATCCCAGCGTGATCGCCACCGGCCCATGGCTGCATGATGAACTGGTCGATCTGCTGAAAACGCGCAAGCGCGACGGCCACGATTAGGCGCTTTTGCGTATCCACACCGCCGTGTCATGGAACGCGGCGCCGCCATTGGGCGGGGCGGCATCGGCGCCGACCAGCAGGTTGATGCCGATGCCTTCGATGAAGGTGTGGCTCGGCCAGATGCCTTCCACGATCACCACGCCGGGCTGCACGCCATCGAACAGCCGGACATGGATGGCGAGGTCGCCGCGCGCATTGCCGAGCCGCACCACATCGCCTTCGGCAACGCCGAGTGCAGCCGCATCCTGGCTGTGCAGCATCACACTGGGGCGACCCTCGCGCTTGGCCGAGGTCGGTGTTTCGGTGAAGCTGGAATTGAGGAAGTTGCGGGCCGGCGCCGTCACCATGCGGAACGGCGTCTCCGCTGTCGCTTCCTCGATCAGCGCCGCGTGGTCCGGCAGACGCGGCAGCTTGTAGCCATCCGGCCCCATTGCCGACCAATCCGGCGCGAAGCGGAATTTGCCATCGGGATGGCCAAAGCCATCAAGGAAATGACTGCTGCGGAAATCCGGCTGGCAATCGATCCAGAATTCGCGCTCCAGCGTCTCGACATCGGACCAGCCGGAAGCCGTGAGCGTCCAATCAGCAATCTCGCGCGCTGTCATCTGGAAGCCGCGATGCTCGGCGCCAAGCCGCTTGGCCAATTCGCAGATCACGTAATGATTCTCGCGCGCCTCGCCCGGCGCCTCGACGATCTTCGGCCCAAGCAGGATATGCTGCTGGCCGCCGGCCTGGTAGATGTCGTCATGCTCGGTGAACATGGTGGCCGGCAGCACGATATCCGCCATCTTGGCGGTATTGGTCATGAACTGCTCATGCACGCAGGTGAACAGATCCTCGCGCGCGAAGCCCTTATGCACCTTGGCCAGTTCCGGCGCCACATCCACCGGATTGGTATTCTGGATCAGCAGCGCCGTCACCGGCGGGCCATTCTTCAAGGCTTCCGCCTCGCCCACCAGCACTGGGCCGATGCGTGACTGATCCAGCATGCGGATCGCCGGATCGCGCAGGTCATGGCCTTCGATCAGCGACTTGTCCCAGTGGAAAATCGCGCCGTTATTGTGGAAGGCGCCACCGCCTTCGAGTTGCCAGGCCCCGGTGACAGCGGCAATGCTGGTCGCCGCATGCATGTTGGACGAGCCATTGCGGCTGCGCGAGAAACCATAGCCAAGCCGCAGGTAATGCCGCTTGCGCTGGCCCAGCAGATGCGCGAAAGCCTCGATCTCCGCGATGCTCAAGCCGGTGATCGCCGCCGCCCAGGCCGGGCCACGCGATTGCAGATGCGCTTCGAGTTCAGCCGGCACGTCGGTATAGCGCGCCAGGTAGTCACGATCCGCAAAGCCATCGCGGAACAGCACATGCATCACCGCGCAGGCGAGCGCGCCATCGGTGCCGGGCCGCAGCATCAGGTGCATGTCCGCCTGCTCGGCGGTGGCATTGCGGTAGGGATCGATCACCACGATCTTGGCGCCGCGCTCCTTGCGTGCCCGCACCGCATGGGTCATCACGTTGACTTGCGTGTGCACCGCATTGGTGCCCCAGATCACCACGCAGTCGCTTTTCGCCATCTCGCGCGGATCGGGGCCGCGCAGATTGCCGGTGCCGGCGATATAGCCGCTCCAGGCCAGCGTGACGCAGATGGTGGAATGGAAACCAGAATAGCGCTTGGCATGGCGCAGGCGATGGATGCCATCGCGCTGCACCAGCCCCATGGTGCCGGCATAGTAATAGGGCCACACGGTTTCGCTGCCGAATTTGCGCTCGGCGGCCAGGAAGGCCTCCGCCGTGCGGTCCAGTGCCTCGGCCCAGGAAACTTCGGTGAACTGGTTCGAACCCTTCGGCCCGGTGCGGCGCAGCGGCTTTAGCAGGCGGTCCGGGTGCTGCGCCCGCTCGGCATAGCGCGCCACCTTGGCGCAGATCACACCGGCGGTGTAGCTGTTGGCCTCGGCGCCGCGCACGCGGCCAATGCGGAACTGATCCAGCTTCTCTATTTCCAGCGCGCAGGTCGAGGGGCAGTCATGCGGGCAGGCGCTGCGCGCAATAACCGGCTTGGCTGGCGAGAGGGCATTCATTGGGGCAAGTTACCTCAGGCGGCTGGGTCCGATATCCGCCGCTGAAAGACCGAGGGCCTGGATATCGCTGGGCAGAGCTTGACCCAAGGCGAGCGCCCCGGCAACCCGGCTCATGGCGCCGGAGGTCTGAATCCCGTAGCCACCCTGCCCGGCCAGCCAGAAAAAGCCGGGCGCTGCGGGATCGAAACCGGCCACGATAGTCCGGTCGGCAACAAAGCTGCGCAGCCCCGCCCATTTCGCCGCCACCCGCCGCACGGTCAGGCTGGTCAGGGTTTCGAAACGGTCGATGGCAATCGCCACATCCATCTCGTCCGGCTGGGCATCGCAGGGCTCGGACGGCGTCTCGTCCGCCGGGCTGATCAGCAGCCGGCCGGCATCGGGCTTGAAGTAGATGTCCTCGTCGGCATCGATCACCATCGGCCAATGCTGGAAATCAGTGCCCGCCGGCATGTCGGCGGTGAGCGCCGTGCGCCGCATCGGTTCCAGGCCGATCGGCTTGATACCCGCCAGCGCGGCAACCGCATCGCACCAGGCACCGGCGGCATTGATAACCACGGCGGCGCGGAAGCTGCCCTGTGTGGTCTCGACCAGCCAATCGCTGCCCGCCCGGCCAATACCGGTGACGCCGGCATCACTGAGGATGCGCGCGCCAGCCGCCGCCGCACCACGCAGGAAGCCGCGATGCAGGGCATGCACATCAATATCCATGGCATGCGGCTCGGCCACTGCGCCACCGGCCACCATCTCGGGCCGCAGCACCGGCACCTGCGCCAGCACGGCGGCGGCATCCAGCCGCTGCACCGAAGGCACCAGGCGGCGCATCTCCGCATAGGCGGCATCAAGCTGGGCGGCCTTGTCCGCCCCACCAACCTGCAGCACGCCGCGCGGGGTGAGGATCGGCGTATCGCTGAAGCCCCGAGGCGGCTGCATCAGGAAATCGCGGCTCGCCACCGTCAACGCCCGGATCGGCCCATTGCCATAGGTTTCGGAAAACAACGCCGCCGAACGCCCGGTGGTGTGATAGCCGGGCTGGCTTTCGCGCTCGAGCAGGATGACGCGGCGCGGCGGCGCCAGGGCATAGGCAGCGCCGGCACCGGCCATGCCGCCGCCGATGATGACGATATCGGCTGCTTCGCTGCTCATGCCATCCTCGCCGCTTGCAATGGCTCCCCTAGGATTGGAGCCGTCCCTGCTTCAAATAGCGCGGCGCAAAGGTAAAAACGAGCTTCGTATCCGACTCCAGGTGCTTTCCTTTCCCCGGATAATCCCAACACGAAAGAATGTGTCGGATCAGTGCCAACCGGGCCTGTTTCTTGCGGTCGGCGGCAATGATGTACCAGGGCGCGTGGCGGCTGCTGGTCTTGAGCAACATGGCATCGCGCGCCTTGGTGTAGTCGTCGTAACGCCGCAAAGCCACGTCGTCGATCGGGCTGGTTTTCCATTGCGCCAGCGGATCCTGACGCCGTTCGGCCAGCCGCTGCTTTTGCTCGGTCCTTGAAATATCGAGATAGTATTTGCTCAAGTGGATGCCGCCGCGCAGCAGCAGCTTCTCGAAATCCGGCACGCTGGCGAGGAATTCCTTGTATTCGGCTTTTGAGCAAAAACCCATGACATGCTCGACGCCGGCGCGGTTATACCAGGAGCGATTGAACAGCACGAATTCGCCGGCCGCCGGCAGATGCGATACCCAGCGCTGGAAATACCAGCTTGCCTCGTCGCGCTGGCTTGGCTTGGCCAAAGCCACCACGCGGGTCTCGCGCGGACTCATATGCTCCACCAGGCGCTTGATGCTGCCATCCTTGCCGGCGGCATCGCGGCCTTCCAGCAGGATCAGCACTTTCTCGCCACGCGCAATCAGATGGTGCTGCAACTTCACCAGTTCGATCTGCAACCGGCGCAGTTCGTCCTCGTAGCTGCCGTTGCCCTGCATGGCGCTCAGCCCGGCGGCAGCGGGATGAACTCGGTTTCGCCTGGCACTTTGGCGAAGCGGCCTTCGCGCCAATCCGCCTTGGCCTGCTCGATCCGCTCCTTCGAACTGGACACGAAATTCCACCACATGAAGCGCGGCGCATCCAGCGGCGCACCGCCCAGCAGCATCAGGCGGCAAGGCGTCGGCGCCTCGATCACCACATCGCCGCCCTCGCGCAACACCGCCATGCTGCCCTCCTCGAAGGCCTGACCGCCAATCACCGCGCCGCCAATCGACATATGCACGGCGCGCTCGGCGTATTCCGGCCGCAGCACGAAACGCGCCCCGGCCTCAAGCTGCAGGTCGATATAGAACATCGGCGACAGGCATTGCGCCGGCGAGGTGACGCCATCGTAAGTGCCGGCGATCAGGCGCCAGGTGACGCCCGGCGCACTGCGTTCCGGCAGGCTCGCCGCCGGATGATGCTGGAAACTCGGATCCACCTCCTCGGCTTCCAGCGGCAAAGCCACCCAGGCCTGCACGCCATGCAGCGACTGGCCGCTGGAGCGCAATTCGTCGCGGGTACGCTCTGAATGCGCGATACCGGAACCGGCGGTCATCCAGTTCACATCGCCGGGCCGGATCGGCTGGTGATAGCCGAGCGAATCGCGATGCATGATCTCGCCTTCGAACAGGTAGGTGACGGTCGCCAACCCGATATGCGGATGCGGCCGCACATCCAGGCCGTGGCCGGGCTCGAACCGCGCCGGCCCCATATGGTCGAGAAAGACGAAGGGGCCGATATGGCGCCGCTTCACGTAGGGCAGCACGCGGCGCACCATGAAGCCGTCGCCAAGATCCTGGCTGCGCGGCTGGATCTGCATCTCAACAACGGTATTGGCTTCCGATGCGTCGCTCATGGCGGGGCTCCCTGCTGGCTACCTCCCGGGTATCCCAGGTGTCCCGCCCGGTCAAGGCCGAAGCATTCCTCAGGCAGGACCTTGGCCAAACGCGATGGCGGTGCGGTTGAGCGCATTCATCAGGCCGATGGCATAGACCAGATCAATGATCTCGGCCCGGCTGAATCGCCGCTCCAGATCGGCATAGAGTGCCGGATCGGGCCAGCCATCGGCACAAAGCGTTACTGCCTCGGCCCAGGCTAGAGCGGCGGCTTCGCGGCCATCGAACCAGGCGGTTTCGCGCCAATGCATCAAGGTCGCCAGCTTGCGGTTGTCGACGCCAGCCTTGAGCAGGGCCGTGGTGTGCATATCGATGCAATAGGTGCAGCCATTGATCTGCGAAACACGCAGATAGACCAGTTCGACCAGGGTCTTGCCCAGGCTGGACGCCTCCAGCGTCTTGTGGACTGCCATCAGCGGGCTGCGATGATCGGCGGGAACTTCGGAAAACGCGATACGGGGTTGCATGACACAAGCTCTCCAAACGAGGGTCTCCAAGGGGAGTTACGCCCTTAAAGACGGCCCTGCCCACCCGGCTGTGACAGCATTGGGGAATTATTTCGGCGGCGGCAGCCTGTGACCGCTCAATTCCTCGCCGGCATTTTTCGGCAGCGGCCGCAGCAGCAGCACCGAACACATGGCAGCGAGGCCGACGGCAACAAAGGCCGGGGTGAAATCGCCCGGCACCAGGGCACGGTCGCCGGCCAGCGTGGCGGTGATATGCAGCACCATGGCGCCGACCGCGACGCCGGCACTGAGTGTCACCTGCTGTGCCATGGCGTAGAAGCTGGTGGCCGCACTCATCCGCTCAGGCGGTATATCGGCATAGACAATGGTGTTCATGGCGGTGAATTGCAGCGAGCGGAAAAAGCCGCCGACCAGCAGCAGCCCGAGGATCACCCAGGCCGGCCAGTCTGGCCGGAAGAAGCCGAGGATGGCGATGAAGCTGCCGCTGATCACCGCATTGGCCAGCAACACGTGGCGGAAGCCGAAGCGGCGCAGAATCGGCGCGGCGGTGGTTTTCATCGCCAATGCGCCGACGGCGCTGGCGAAGGTGAGCATGCCAGACTGGAAGGCCGAGAGGCCGAAGCCGACCTGCAGCATCAGCGGCAGCAGGAAGGGTATGGCGCCAACACCGATGCGGAACAGCGTGCCGGCGGTGACGCTGACGCGGAAGGTCTGCACCTGCAGTAGCCGGAAATCCAGCACCGGATATTCGGTGCGGCGGGCATGGCGCAAGTAAAGCCATAGGCCGATGGCGCCCCCCACCATCAATCCCGATGAAATCCAGGCCGGCATCAGGTCACGGCCAATGGTCTCGAAGCCGAAGACCAGACCAAGCAGGCTGAGGCTCGAAAGCAGGAAGCCACTGTAATCCAGCGGCGGCACCGAGGCGGCGCGGTTATTCGGGATGTAGATGCTGACCAGGATGACACCGATAATGCCGATCGGCACATTGATCCAGAAGATCCAGCGCCAGGAGAGATAGGTGGTGAGGAAACCGCCAAGCGGCGGCCCGATCACTGGCCCGAGCAGAGCCGGCAGCATCAGGAAGGCCATGGCGCGCACCAGTTCGGACTTGTTGGTGGAGCGGATCACCAGCAGGCGACCGACCGGCGCCATCATGGCGCCGCCCATGCCCTGCAGCACGCGGGCACCGACCAACTCCCAGAAAGATTCGCTGATGCCGCAAAGGATCGAACCGACGGTGAAGACGATGATCGCAGCGCGGAATACCGTACGGGTGCCGAAGCGGTCGGCCATCCAGCCGCTGATCGGGATGAAAACGGCGAGCGCGAAAAGATAGGACGTGATCGCCAGGTTGAGCTTCAGCGGACTTTCGCCGAAGGCATGGGCGATGGCGGGCAGCGACGTGGCCAGCACCGTGGAGTCGAGATTCTCCATGAACAGCGCACAGGCGACGATGAGCGGGATAAGCATGGGGGAACTCGGTTGACCCCTGACGGGGCCCCAGGGGCGGGACTCAGGGGCGGGTACGCCCCAGGGTAAGCAGGACCAGCGGCGACAGCAAGCCGATGGCGGCAAGGGATGTGAAAGCGATGCCCCAGGCCATCGGTTCCCTGGCTCCCCCTAAGCCATCCAGGGTGAGGCCGAATACAACCGGCCCGAGGAAGGCGCCAAGGAATCCGAGCGTGGAATGCACCGCCATGGTAGCACCCCGGCGTTCCGGCTCGGCTGCCGCCACCGCACCGGCGGTCAGCGCCCCGGAATCGGCCATGATCATGAATTTGTAGACCACCAAAGCCGCGCCAAGGAGCCAGGCCGGCCAGGCACCGGACCAGCCGACCAGGGCGGCCAGGCAGGCGGTGACAATGGCCACACCGACAATGGCGCGCACGCGGCCGGCCCGCAACGCCAGTTCATTGCCAAGGATGCTGCCCGGCACGCCGACCAGCACCACGATCATCGCCACCGTGGAAGGCCGCCACAACGCTTCCGCGCCTGCCGCCTCGCGCGCCGCCAGAAAGGCGACGATCCAGGAGCGCACGGTGAACAATTCCCAGCAATGCAGCGTATAGCCGAGCACATAGCGCATGGCATTGCCATTGGCGAAGACGGGCCGGAAATCCAGCACGCGGCGCAGCGGCACTGGCACGACGGGACGCTGTTCCAGGGGACGGCGCGGCAGGCCGACCAGCACCAGCACCAGGCCCAGCGCGGCCAACAGGCCGGCAGCGGCGAAAGCCACTGGCCAGGGGAACAATTCGCCAAGTTCGCCGGCCACCAGGAAGGAGCCAGCGCTGCCGATGCCGAAGGTGGAGGTGTAGAAAGCCACCGAGCGCGACTGCATCGGCCCTTGCACATGATCGGTGAGCAGCACCAGGCCGGGCATATAGGTGCCGGCCAAAGCCGCGCCGGCAATGAAGCGCAGCAAGGCAGCGCTGACAAAGCCCTGGGCCAGAAGCGCGAAGCCGAGATTACCCACCACCGCCAGCACCAGGCCCACCAGCATCACCCGGCGCGGGTCGCTGCGATCGGTGAAGGCGACCAGGAACGGCACCGCCAGGGTATAGCCGGCGAAATACAGGCCGTTGATCCAGCCGGCTTCTGCCGCGCTCAACTGCCAGGCGGCGCTTAAATGCGGCTGCAGGGCAGGAAAGGCCGAGAAGCCGGCCATGCTGAGCACCTCGGCGATGCAGAGCGTCCATAGCAGGCGTTGGCTGGAAGGTTTCCCGGCGGGCTTTGACTCGGTCATACCCCGCTATCGGACGGCTTTAGCTTCCTCTCGTCAAGCTGCCGCCAACTCCTCGGCAACGAAATCCAGCCGGTCCTGGCCGAAGAACATCGCCTCGCCGACGAAGAAAACCGGGGCGCCGAACACGCCGCGTGCCACCGCCGCCTCGGTCTCGGATTTAAGCTGCTGTTTCACCGCCTCGTCATTCGCTGCGCTCAGCAAGGCCTGCGGATCGAAGCCGGCCTTGTGCAGCACGCCGCCTATCACCTGGGGGTCATTGAGGTTCAGGCCATCCACCCACATCGCCTTGAAGATGGCGTCGCTATAGGGCAGCAGGCGGCCCTCGCGCTGCATCGCCACGGCGCCGCGCATCAGCAGCAGCGTATTGATCGGGAAATGCGTGTTGGTCTTGTAAGGCACACCATAGCGTTTGGCGAAACGCTGCAGGTCCTGGAACATCCAGGCGCCCTTGGCCGGCACTTCCACCGGTGAACGGTTGCCAGTCGCCTTGTGCACGCCGCCGAGCAGGATCGGCTTCCATACGATCTCGGCGCCATGTTTCGCCGCCAGGGCTGGGAGCTGCGTGTAGGCGAGATAGCAGGTCGGGCTGCCATAATCGAACAGGAATTCCACTTGCTTCATGTTTCCCTCCCTCTTGTTTTTTTCGTTCTACGAAACTGGCGGCAGATGCCTGAGCTGCTGATTGCGCGGCAGGCCAGGCCCCGGCTCCACTGCCACCTGGCGCGGATCCAGCGGCTCGTTGCATTCGGAGCAGATCATCACCGCATCGAAATGATGCTGGCAGGCCTTGTGCCGATGCAGCACAGGGCGCCCACGGGTACCGGCACGGTGCTTGTTGCCCCAGGCCACCAGCCCCATGATCACCGGATAGAGGTCGCGGCCGGCTTCCGTCAGCCGGTATTCAAACCGTTCCGGGCGCTGCTGATAGGCAACACGCTTCAGCACGCCCTCCTCCACCAGACTCTTCAGACGATCCGCCAGCACATGCCGGGTGATGCCGAGCCGCGCTTGAAAATCATCGAAGCGACGCACGCCGAGGAAGCAGTCGCGCAGCACCAGCAGGCTCCAGCGGTCGCCCACCACCGCCACGCAGCGCGCCACCGAACAGGCTTCGCGATCCAGTTCCTGCCACCGCATGACCTTGCCGCAATGCTCCCATGCAAAGATTTAGTTCCTTTTTAGAACTTACAATGCAATGATGCTTGAGAGAAGCGGAAACTGGAGGAAGCGATATGAGCAAACTCGGCAGCGGCAAGGCCGCCCTGGTGATCGGTGCTGGCGACGCCACCGGCGGCGCCATTGCGCGACGCTTTGCCCGCGAGGGCTACACCGCCTGCGTCACCCGCCGCGAGGCCGCGAAACTCGAATCCCTGGTGCAGCGCATCACCGCCGATGGCGGCAAGGTGCGCGCCTTCGGCTCGGATGCCCGCGAGGAAGACCAGGTGACGGCGTTGTTCGAAACCATCGAGCGTGAAGTCGGGCCGCTGGAAGTCGTCGTCTTCAATATCGGCGCCAATGTGCGCTTCCCGATCCGCGACATGACGTCCCGCGTCTACCGCAAGGTGTGGGAAATGGGCGCCTTCGCCGGTTTCCTGGCCGGGCGTGAGGCGGCGAAACACATGGTGCCGCGCGGCAAAGGCAGTATCCTGTTCACCGGCGCCACCGCCTCGCTGCGTGGCGGCGCCGGCTTTGCCGCCTTCGCCGGCGCCAAGCATGCGCTACGCGCCCTGGCGCAGAGCATGGCGCGCGAATTGGGGCCGCAGGGCATCCATGTCGGCCATGTGGTGATCGATGGCGCCATCGACACCAAGTTCATCCAGGACATGTTTCCCGAACGCTATGCGCTGAAAGACAAGGACGGCATCCTCGATCCCGATGCCATTGCCGAAGTCTACTGGCAGATGCACAGCCAGCCGCGCAGCGCCTGGACCTTCGAAACCGACCTGCGCCCCTGGATGGAACCCTGGTGATTACGCTGCCCGATCTTTTTGCCGCAGTGCAAAAAGGTTAACTTGACTATTGCGGCCGAAGCTGTCATATCAGCGCCGTCGCTTGAGGGTTCCGCCCCGCGACTATCGGCGCCACTGGCCGCGTGAACGATCCCTGACCAGGCTTTCAGCCCAGGATCATCCTGCCGGGTGCCCTTCATCTCCATCTTACGACCCAGGTCACGCGGGGCGTTTTCACCCCCCGCTTTCCGCCTGTCGCGGAAAAGCGACGCCATGCGCCTATGCGCCTGGCTAGTTCAAAGGATTCCGTTTTGACCAGTTTCAATGACCTTGGCCTCGCCGCGCCGCTGTTGCAGGCGCTCGCCACCGGCCCCTACCAGACCCCGACCCCGATCCAGGCCCAGGCCATCCCGCATGTGATGCAGGGCCGCGACCTGCTCGGCATTGCCCAGACCGGCACCGGCAAGACCGCAGCCTTCGCGTTGCCGATCCTGCACCGCCTGATGCAGCCCGGCCCCGATGGCCGCCGCCCCAAGGCACAGCCGAAATCCTGCCGCGTGCTGGTGCTGAGCCCGACCCGCGAACTGGCCAGCCAGATCGCCGAGCGTTTCCGCTTCTACGGCCACAAGATGGGCGTCAGCGTCGCCATCGTGTTCGGCGGCGTTTCCGCCGGCCCGCAGATCAAGCAGCTTGGCCAGGGCGTCGACGTGCTCGTCGCCACGCCGGGCCGCCTGCTCGACCATACCGGCAGCCGCAACCTGCGCCTCGACCTCACCGAGATCGTGGTGCTGGACGAAGCCGACCAGATGTTCGACATGGGCTTCATTCAGCCGATCCGCAAGATCGTCGGCCAGTTGCCGGCCAAGCGCCAGAGCCTGTTCTTCTCCGCCACCATGCCGGACGATATTGCCAAGCTGGCGCATAACTTCCTCAGCGATCCGGTGCGCGTGGCCGTAACGCCGGTAGCCGCCACCGCCGACCGCGTCGAGCAGCGCGTGATCCATATCGAGGGCCCGGCCAAGCGCGCCATCCTCAGCGAATTGCTGAAAGATGACTCGATCTATCGCACGCTGATCTTCACCCGCACCAAGCGCGGCGCCGACCGCGTGGCCAAGCATCTGGAAGTCAGCGGCGTCGAAGCGGCTGCCATCCATGGCAACAAGTCGCAGGGCCAGCGCGAACGCGCATTGGCCGGCTTCCGCGAAGGCAAGGTGCGCGCCCTGGTCGCCACCGATATCGCGGCGCGCGGCATCGATATTCCGGAAGTGACCCACGTCATCAACTACGAATTGCCGAATATCCCGGAATCCTATGTCCATCGCATCGGCCGCACCGCGCGCGCCGGCCGCGCCGGCATCGCGATCTCGCTGTGCGATCATGAGGAACGCGCCTACCTGCGCGATATCGAGCGGCTGATCCGCCAGAAGATTCCGGCCGAGGACCGTACCGGCACCATCAAGGTGGCTGCCGAGGCCGAAGCGCCGCGCGGCCCCCGCCCGCAGCATGGCCGTGGCGGCCAGCATTCCGGCCGGCCCCAGGGCCAGGGCCGTCCGCAAGGCCAGTCACGTCCGCAAGGCCAGCGCCATGACGGGCAGCGGCATGAGGGCCAGCGCGCCGATGGCCAGCGGGCACATCAGGGCCAGGGTCAAGGGCAGCGCCCGAAGCAGGCTGTGGGCCAGGGCCAGCGTACCGGCCAGGGCCGCAATCAGGGTGGCCAGCGCAGCGGCGGCAGCCAGCATTCTGGCCAGCATTCCGGGCAGCGTTCGGGCCAGCGCGCTTAACGCGCCGCTCCAATCACGTTCGAGGAAAAGCCCAGGTTCGCCCTGGGCTTTTTCTTGCCCGCCGCCCGCTGCCTTGCTAAGCAACAGTCATGTCAGAAGCCAATAGCGTGAAAATCGTCACCAGCGCCGCCAATGCGACGATCAAGCTGGTGCGCGCGCTGGATGACAAGAAACACCGGCGCGAAAGCGGCCTCTATGTCGCGGAAGGTTTGCGCACGGCGCTCACCGCCGAGGAACAGGGCGTCTATCCGGAAACGCTGATCTTCAGTGCCGAACTGAAGGATCATCCCAAACTCAAGGAATATCTCGGGCGCTGCCTGAAGCGCGGCATCGAATGCATCGAGGCCGGCCGCCAGGCGATGGAAAAGATTGCCCGGCGCGACAATCCCCAAGGCGTGATCGGCATCTACCGCATTGGCTGGCAGAAGCTGGAGGATTTGGCGCCCAAGCCGCAATCCTGCCTGATCGCTTTGCAGATGATCCGCGACCCCGGCAATCTCGGCACCATCATGCGTACCGCCGATGCGGTGGGCGCCGAGGGCATCGTGCTGATCGACGAGTGCTGCGATCCGTTTTCCATCGAGGCGGTGCGTGCCTCCATGGGCTCGATCTTCGCCGTGAAGCTGGCCCGCGCCCGTTTCGCCGATTTCGATGCCTGGCGACGCAAGCAGGGCGCCATGCTGGTCGGCACCTCGCTGCGGGCCTCGGAAGACTACCGCAAGGTCGACTACAAGGGCCCGGTCTGCCTGTTGATGGGCAACGAACAGGCCGGCCTGCCGGCGGAATATGAAGATGCCTGTGATGCCCGTGTGCGCATCCCGATGCGCGGCAGCGCCGACTCGCTCAACGTGGCGGTGGCCACCGCCATCGTGCTCTACGAAATCAATAGAAAGAGCCTTTAGGGCGTCCAGCGCGCATGCAGCGCGGTGGAAACCAGCCGGTTGCCGGATTCCTCGCGAAGCGCGATCTCGCCACATTCGATGCGGCCCTTGCCGATATGCTCTTCCAATAGGGCATGCAGCGAAAACGGCGAGAGCCGCGCGGCATAGGCCGTGAGGATGACGAAAAGCGGCTTATCCGAAAGCACCGCGCGGCATTCGCTCAGCAGCAGCGGCAGATGCTCGAACACTTTCCAGATTTCGCCCTTGGGGCCACGGCCGAATTTCGGCGGGTCCAAGATAATACCTTCGTAATGGCTGCCGCGCCGCGCCTCGCGGGCGATGAACTTGCGTGCGTCATCCAGGATCCAGCGGATCGGCGCCTGGCCCAGGCCGGCCAGTTCCTGATTCTCGCGGGCATAAGTGATCGCCTTCTTCGAGGCATCGACATGGGTGACTTTCGCCCCGGCGCGCGCCGCGATCAGCGAGATCACGCCGGTATAGCCGAACAGATTCAATACGCGCGGCGCATTGCCAGCTTTGGTGACGCAATCGGCCACCCAATCCCATTGCGTCATCTGCTCCGGGAAGAAGCCGAGATGGCGGAACGGCGTGAAGCGGCCATAGAAGCGCAGGTCGCGGTAGCTGACCGGCCAGGTTTCCGGCAATTCGCGGCGGAAGCGCCAGTTGCCGGCATCCTCCTCGCTTTTCTCGTTCGGGCCGAAACTGGCATCGGCGCGGTCCCATTCCGCTTCCGGCAGCTTCGGCGACCACATCGCCTGCGGCTCCGGGCGGATGACGCGGACACGGCCAAGCTGCTCCAGCCGGCGGCCATGGCCGCTATCCAGCAGGCGGTAATCCTGCCAGCCATCGGCAATCAGCGTGGTGGGAATGGGGTCGGGCAGCGGCAAGGGCGGTCTCCGGGATCGGTCCGCCCTGTCTATCAAGCCCCCCCTTATCTATCAAGCCGCCCTCTGTCTATCGAGCCTGGGGCACTGGCCGCAGGCTGCCGGCCAGGTCGCCGATGCGCCGGCAGGCAGCGGCGAACACCACCACATCGGCGCTGAAGCTCAGCATCGCCACACCGAGGCCGAGCAATTGCCGGGCGTAATCGGCATCGACGGAACTGCCCATGGTGGTCAGCACATGCTTGCCATGGCGTCGGGCGGCGGCCAGCAGCCGGTCCAAGGCCGCGCGCAGCACAGGGTGGCGGAAATCGGTGCCATCCAGCCCCAGAGAGGCAGCGAGGTCGAAGGGGCCGAGAAACAATACATCGGCGCCATCGACGGCGCAGATTTCCTCGGCCTGTTCCAGCCCGGCACGATCCTCGATCAGCGGCACGACGAGCGCCCGCTGGTTCTGCTCGCGCTGATAGGCAGCCCAGTCGCGCGGCAGATAGCCGGCGGCGCGCACAGCGGGACAGGCGCCGCGCGTGCCTTCCGGCGCATAGCGCGCGGCCTGCACGGCGGCTCGGGTGCGCTCAGCTGTTGCCATCGGCAGCACAATGCCATCGGCGCCGAGATCGAGCACGCGGCCGATCAGGCCGGGATCGAGATCCGGTACGCGCACCAAGGGCGACAAGCCGCCACCATCGGCGGCGCGCAGCAGATGCGCCACGGTTTCGAGCCCTGTCGGGCAATGCTCCATGTCGATGGTGACGAAATCGAGGCCGCCGGCGGCCATGATCTCGATTAGCACCGGGCTGGCGGAAAAGCAGGCCATGCCGGTGAGCGGCGCATCAGGCCGCAGCTTGTCGCGCAGATGCAGCCTCATGCCGCTCGCCTTTCCTGAGTCATAGGGTAAGGAAATCCCGCATGTCGTCGCAGGCTTCGATAGCAATGCAGGCATCTTCGAGAAGCTTCGCCCGCTGCCCGCCCAATGCAGCCGAGGCCACTGCGCGAAACCGCGCCATCACCTGCGCCGGACCGAATACCGGAATATCATCAACAGCCGCTTCGAGCCGCCGACCATCATCCAGCGTGACCGCCACATGCGCCGACTGGCGAGCGGGAAAGGCCGCCGTCATCGCCGCATCCTCATGCAGCGTCATCACACGACACAGCCGCTGGATCGCCGCATCATCCAGCGCCAGGTAATTGACGTCAGTCAGTTCGCCACGCGCCAGCACGGCGGCGACACTATGCTGCAGGCTCATGCGCGCCGCCTGGATATCGGCCAGCGGCCCCGGATTGTCGCAGCCGGGAAAGCGCAATGCGGTGTGGAAGCTGGTGACGGCCACGGCACGGATACCCGCAGGCTCAAGGGCATGTGCCGTGACCAGCTTCAGCGCCGCATAGGCCGCCGCCTGCACGAAAACACAGGCCGGCACCGGCTTGAACTCGATGGCCTCCAACTCCCAGGCCGGTTCCTCACGGGAGAGCAACTCCTCAGCGTGATCGCGGCCGCCGAAGGCCATCAGCAGGCCGCCCTCGCCTTCGAGGATGGCTTCGGAAGCCGTGCAGCCGGCTTCCGCCAGCAGGGCGCCATGCACCACGGCGCGCGCTGCCTGGCCAGCATGGTAGATCAGGTCCAGCCCGCCGCTATGGGCCCATTGCATCAGGCCGCCGGCGGCATTGGCCGCCAGCGCCACGGCATGAATGGCACGCTCGGTATCCAATTTCAGCAGATGCGCGGCGGCAATGGCGCCACCGACCGTGCCGATCACCGGCGTGGTGCGGAAACGCTTGCGAAAAGCATCATCGACCATGACGCGGCCAAGCCGCCCCATCGCCTGATAGCCGGCAAAAGCCGCATCCAGTAGATCGGCGCCGCTGACCCGGCGCTGTGCCGCCAGCGCCAGCAACACCGGAAACAGCACGGCGCCGGGATGCGAATTGGTTGGAGGATGCGTGTCGGTGCGCGAGGAAGACGACGCCAGCACCGCATTGGCGAAAGCTGCTTCCGCCGGCGCCAGGGCAAGCCCCTGCCCCAGCACCGGGCTGCCATTGCCGACCGGCCATCTGGCCAGAGCCGTGAGCGTCTGCTTTGCCCAAGGCATGGCAGCACCGGCCAGCACGCAGCCGATATGATCGGCGAGGCAAAGCTTCAGTTTGTCCAGCAGCGCCAGGTGATGACGCGCCGAGATCGTCAGCGATTGCGCGACGAACCGACGCGTCAGCGACATCAGGCGGCGTTGCTCTGCACGATATACCCCGAGGGCTCACCCAACAGAGTGGTGCGGTAGAGCTTGCGCGGCACGTTGATATCGTAATCGTCCAGCGCCAGATGCATGGCGCAGCGGTTGTCCCAGGCGATCATGTCATGCACCTGCCAGCGATGGCGGTAGGTGAATTCCGGCCGCACCGAATGGCGGAACAGGTATTCCAGGATCGGCCGTGCCTCTTCGTCGCTCATGCCGACGATGCCGGTGGTGGTCATTTCGCTGACATAGATCGCCTTGCGGCCGGTTTCCGGATGCACCCGCACCACCGGCTGCGCCACCGGCGGATTGCGCTTGCGCACTTCCGAAAGGTCGCGGCCCTGGGAGGCCTTGGCCACCGTCATGTCATGAATGCCCCAGAGATCATCGATGATCTCCTTCATCTTCTCCGACAGCGTGTCATAGGCGAGATACATGTTGGCGAACATGGTGTCGCCGCCCACCGGCGGGATCACCTCGCAACGCAGCAGCGAGGCACGTGCCGGGCGCAAGGTGGTGGAAAGATCGGAATGCCACTGGCGGCCCACCGGCTGCTTACGGCCATCGATCTCCTGGTTCGTCACCGGCAGGATCTCGTGATACTGCGGATCGCGGAATTTCGGGATCGCATCATGGTCGTCCAGGTCGCCAAAGCGGCGGCTGAACTCGATATGCTGCTCATGGGTCAATTGCTGGCCGCGGAACAGCAGGATCAGATGGTCGCGCCAGGCCTGCTTGATCGCTTCCATGTCGGCGTTGCTCACCGGACGGGTGAGGTCAACGCCGGAAATTTCCGCGCCGATGCCGGCTGCCAGCCGCTTGATTTCGATTGCCATGTTCCTCTCCCTTACCCTGCCATCTCTATTCAGCCGCTTCCTGCAGAAGCCGGCCGCAATCCTCGCCCATCATCGATGTGCGCAACAATTCGCGCGGCTCACCGATGGCATAATCCGCCAGCGCCATGTGTATCGTGGCGCGGTTATCCCACATCAGCACATCATCTACCCGCCAGCGTTGGCGCATGGTGAAAGGCTCCTGCACGGAATGATCGAACAGGAAGCGCAGCAGGCCGGCGCTTTCTTCCTCGCTCATGCCGACAAAGCGCGGGCACATCCATTCGCTGATATAAAGCGCCTTGCGGCCGGTTTCCGGGTGCACCCGCACCGCCGGCTGCGCCACCGGCGGATTGCGCCGCCGGGCGCCCTCGCGCGCTTCATGGCTGGCATTGCGTAAAGAGCGGCCATTGCAGAGGTCATGCACCACTTCGAGGCGCTCCAGCATCCGCTGCATCGCCGGCGAAAGCTCGTCATAGGCCATGTACATATTGGCGAACAGCGTATCGCCGCCGACGCTCGGCAGCTTGCGGCAATACAGGCAGGAGCCGAGCGAGGGGCGCGTGGTGTAAGAAAGATCGGAATGCCATTGCTGGCCGAACACGATGCGGCGGCCGCCAACTTCGCTGGCCTTCACCACCAGCAATTCCGGGTGATCGGGATGGCGCAGTTCGGGCTGATAGCTCTCATGCGTCTCGAGCGGAGCAAACGCGGCACTGAAATCGATCAACTGCTGCGGCGTCAGGGTCTGGCCACGGAACAGCAGCACCAGATATTTTAGCCAGGCCTGCCGCAATGCCTTGACTGTGGCCGCATCCAGCGGCTGCGCCAGATCGATACCAGTGACTTCGGCGCCCAGGCCCGCCGCAATCGGTTTTATATCCATGGTTCCCGCCCCAGTCCGTAACTCTGTGCTCTAGTCCGTGTCCCAGGCTTTCTCCGGCAGCGGCAATCCGGCCAGGTCCGCCGGGGTCAGCGGCTGGTCCGGTGCTAGGCCGAAACTCTCCACCATCACGATTAGCTGCCGCGTGTGCTGCGCCGAATGCCAGGTGGTGCGCTCCAGCACTTCATGCAAAGTCTGCTCGCCGTAATAGGTCGGCACCATGACGCTGAAGTCTCGACCGGCATTGGCCTGCCACCAGGCATTCAGGCGGGCACGAATGCCCTCGCCATAGCTGATCACGTCGTCGCCCGGCTTCACCTCGTAAGTGCCGCGCATGGTCATTTCATAGGTCAGCTCGCAGGGCGTCTCGACTGCTTCGAGATAGGCTTCGGCAATGCGGAAAACATGATGCCCGATGCCGCGCGGCGGCGCCCAGCTATTGCGGAACGGGCCATCGAGCTGTTCCGCCGACATCTGCCGCATGTAGCGCGCGGCGGCGGCCAGCACGATATCGGCGCGGCGGATCAGTTCGGCCGGCGCCAGCTTCTGCTCGGCTTCGGCATCCAGGCCGAGAAAAGCCTTCAGGTCTTCCAGCGACTGGGCATAGATGAAGCGCTCGCCGCGCGCCACGATCGGCACGCTGCTGGCGCCGATGGCCTGCAGCTTGGCCATGCCCTGCGGATCGGTGCGCACATTGATCGACTCAAAAGGAATACCCTGGCGCTTCAGGTATTCCTTGGTGCGCAGGCAACTGGTGCAGCCCGGCGCCCAGAAAACCTGATACGGTGCTTCGCTAACGGCGGCGGTCTGCATGGTTTCGCCCTCTTAGACGTTCGGTGCCATTAAACGTTTGGTGTCTGCGTACTGTCGGCCCAGAACAGCAGGCGGCGCTGCAGCCAGTGCATGATCAGATGCAGGCTGACACCCATGGCCGAAAGGCAGGCCAGGGCGGCAAAGACGCCAGCGGTATCGAGATTGAAGTTCTTCTGCACGATCAGGTTGCCCAGGCCATGCTTGGAACCGACGAATTCGCCGACGATGGCGCCGAGGATGGCGAAGATCACCGCCACATTCAGGCCGGCGAAGATCATCGGCGCCGCGCTGGGCAGCCGCACCATGCGGAAAATCTGCCAGGGCGTGGCATGCAGCGAGCGCAGCAGGTCGATACGCTGCTGGTCGGTGGAGCGCAGGCCGGCGATCACGTTCACCAGGATCGGGAAGAACGCCACCGTGGCGGCAATGATGATCTTGGACGCGATGCCGAAACCGAACCAGATGATGAAAAGCGGCGCGATGGCCACCTTCGGCGTGGTCTGGATGGTGATCAGGTAGGGATACAGCGTCTTTTCCACCGTGCGCGACTGCGCGATCAGCGTGCCGATGATCAGGCCAAGGCAGGTGGCGATGAGGAAGCCGGCCATCGCCTCGCCCAGGGTGGTGAGGCTGTTGCTGATATAGGTGCCGTCCTTAAGGCCGTTATACAGCGCCTTCACAATCGCCGAGGGCGCCGGGACGATATATTCCGCCACGTTGCCCCAGCGGATACCCAGTTCCCAGCTCCCCACCACCAGGACGAAAACGCCCGGCACCAGATAACGCTCGGGCCGCTTCTGCGGCTGTTCGGTCATGTCGCTCATTCGATGCCTCCGCGCGCGTTGAATTGCTGCCGGATACGCTTGGTATGGGTACCGAAACGTTCGGTGGTCATGATGTCGAGGTCGCGATCCTCGGGCAGATTGGTTTCAACCAGGTCGGCGATGGTGCCGGGACGCTGGGTCATCACCACCACGCGGCCGCCGAGGAACACGGCTTCCGGGATCGAGTGGGTGACGAACAGGATGGTCTTGCGCGATTCCCGCCAGATGCGCAGCAATTCCAGATTCATCGTCTCGCGCGTCATGGCGTCCAGCGCGCCGAACGGCTCGTCCATCAGCAACAGGGCCGGATCGTGCAGCAGGGCGCGGGCAATGGCGACGCGCTGCTGCATACCGCCGGAAAGCTCGTTCGGATACTTGCCGGCGAAGCCTTCAAGATCGACCATGGCAAGCAGGTCATGGCCGCGCTTGGTTGCCGCCTTCATGTCCAGCCCCAGCACTTCCGCCGGCAGCAGCACATTCTGCAGCACGGTTTTCCAGGGCAGCAAAACCGGGCTCTGGAACACCACGCCGATATCCTTCTGCGGCCCGTTCATCGGCCGTCCCCGGAAAGTGATGTCGCCGCCGGAGCGGTTCATCAGTCCGGCCAGCAGCTTCAGCAAGGTCGACTTGCCGCAGCCCGAGGGCCCGACAATGCAGATCAGCTCGCCTTCGCGGATATCGAGGGAGATCGGCCCCAGCGCGCCGATGCGCTCGCCGGAATGGGTCGCGTAGACCTTGGTTACATCGCGGATACTGATCATGCCGGCTGCTCTTTCACCAAACGCTGCACATAGTTGAGGCCGCCGCCGGAAGCGACGATGTCCTGCAGGAACGGGGCTAGCGGCGCGACCGTAAATTCGCGACCCGTGGTCGCATTGCGCAGCTTGCCCAGGCTGTAATCGATTTCCAGGCTGTCGCCATCGTTGACGCCGTCATAGAGCGTATCGTCGGCGGTGAGCATGGGGATGCCCATGAAAACCGCGAGGCGGAAACCACCGCGCGGCATGGAGCGGGCAATCAACCCCAGACCCATCGCCTGCATCGCCAGGAAGGGATGGCTATGCACGCTGCCATGGGCGAAATTACGCCCCGCAACGATGCAATCGCCCGGCTGCGCCTCGCGCACCAGTTCGGGCCGCAACTCTTCCAGCAGATGCTGGCGCAGGATCTGCGGATCGAATTCAAAGGCGAGATGCGAGCCGATCAACTGATCGCTCGACACTTCATCGGGCAGTTTCCAGCAGCGCCCGCTGCGGATGATGCTCATCGCCGACCTCCCTCCTGCCCGAAAACAGCGCGCGGATCGGCGATATGGCCGGCCACCGCCGACGCCGCCACCGTGAGCGCACTGCCCAGGTAGATCGATGCTTCCTTGCTGCCCATGCGGCCAGGATCGTTGCGCGTGCTGGTGGAAATGCGCACCTCGCCCGGCGCCAGTTGCGCCAGGCCGCCGAAACACGGGCCGCAGGTGGGTGGCGCCACCTGTGCGCCGGCCGCCAGGATGGTATCGAGCAGCCCTTCCGCCATTGCCTGGCGATAGACGCTGCGGGTGGCCGGAATCACCAGCATCTGCACGCCGCTATGCACTTTGCGGGATTTCAGGAAATCCGCCACGCTGCGCAATTCGGCAAGGCTGCCGGAAACACAGGAACCGATATAGGCATGCTGGATCGGCACCGGACCGAGTTCGGCCACGGTCTGCACATCCAGCGGCGACGGCGGCACCGAAACCTGCGGTTCCAGCTTCGCCAGATCGATGTGGATTTCATCGGCGAAGACGGCATCGGCATCCGATGTCACGGCTTCGGCGTCCGCCATACCGATATCGCGCAGATACTGCAGCGCCACCGCGTCGGCCGGCGCCAGGCCGGTGACGCCGCCGAGATCGACGCAGAGACCGCAGAGCGTCATGCGCTCGCGCACGCTCAGGGAAGCGATGCCGGGCCCGGTGAATTCGATCACCTTGTCATGGGCGCGCTCGGCGCCAAGCTGGCGGAATACCTGCAGAATGATATCACGCGCCGCGAGGCCGGGGCTCAAGCGGCCTTCCAGCACCACGCGCACACTGGCCGGCACCGGCAGCCAGATGCGGCCCAGCGCCAGGATCATGGTCAGTTCGAAACCGAACGGCATGGACAGCGCGCCAACGCCGCCAAGACCCGGGGCATGGGAATCAGCGCCGGCGCAAAACATGCCCGGTCGCACCAGACCCTGCTCCACCACCAGCGGATGGGTGATGCCATCGCCATCGTAGAAATGGCCGACCTTGAATTCCTCCGCCAGCCGGCGGGTCAGCCGGTTGCGCTCGGCACCATCGCGGCTATGCACCGGCACTTCATGGTCGATGGCAACAACAACGCGTTCCGGGTAGCGGAACTTGCGCACGCCGATACTGTCCAGCCGCTTCACATAGGCCGGAAACGACACTTCCGGCGTGGTGACGAGATCCGGCTCGGCCCAGATCACCTCGCCCACTGCCACCTGATCGCGCCCTGCGGCGCGGGCCAGGATTTTCTGTGCCGCCGTTGCACCAGCCATCAGGCACCCGTCCCCGCCACCAGGGCGGCTTCTTCTTCGCCCGCCGCCGGCGTGCCCACCAGGGCGCCGACTTCGCGGAAGGGCGTCATGTTCGGAATATGCTGTGCCGTGTTGCCGGTGCTGCGCAGGTCGCGCAGCACGGTACGCTGCGCCGCCACGCTGGCCATGATCAGCGATAGCGGATAGAGCGAGGCCGCGAAGCCGAATTCGCCAAGCTGCTTGGCGTCATACATCGTTCGCACGGTTTCGGCGGCGACATAGAGCACCGGCTTGGATACGCAGGTGGCAACGGCACGAAGCTGCTCCGGCGTTTCCAACGACGGCACCATGATGGCATCGGCGCCGGCCTCGGCCATCGCCTTAGCCCGCCGGATGGTTTCATCCAGGCCGGCCACGGTGACGGCATCGGTGCGCCCGACGATGACGAAATCTTCGCCGCGCCGTGCCCGCTTGGCGATGATGATGCGGGCACACATTTCTTCCACCGGCACCAGTTCCTTGCCGGCGAGCGCGCCGCATTTCTTCGGCGTCTTCTGGTCTTCCAGATGCAGCCCGCCGACGCCGCCCTGCTCCAGGCGGCGCACGGTCTCGGCGATATTCAGCGGCCCGCCATAGCCAGTATCGGCATCCACCAGCAGCGGCACCGATACGGCTTCGGCAATCTGGATGGAACGCGCCACCACATCGGTCATGGTCAGGATGCCGAGATCGGGGCGGCCAAAGCTGGCCGCCACCGAAAAGCCGGACATGTAGACCGCCTCGAAACCGGCATCCTCGATCAGCCTGGCGCCAAGGGCGTCATGGCAACCGGGGATCAGGGCCATCGAGCGGGCTTCCAGCAGCCGCTTCAAGCGGCTGCCGGCCGAACCGGATGCAGTGGCGCTGCCCATCTTACTTGATCGCCTTGGCTGCCGCCTCGACCGCCTTGGCGTCGAAACGGTTGATGCCTTCCACGAACTGATTCGTGTAGAGCGTCCGCGGGTCGATGTCGGCCTGCAACTCGCCGGTCTCGCGCATGAACTTGACGGTCTCGGCGACCATCTCATGCGGGAATTCGCCCCAACGCTCGCCCGGATTGAGCTTCAGGAACTCGATGCGGGTGTTGAGCAGATGCAGCGCCTGTTCGAACGCCTTCGATTCCTCGATGCCGCTCGGCTTGGTGGCCGGATAGACCTGCCAATGCGCCTTCACCGCGCCCTGCGGATTGGCGATGGCGGCAACCGAGCCTTGCGCGATGCAACGCAGGGTCTTCTCGATCGCCTGCGGGTTGCTCTTCACATAATCGTCGCGGACGAAGTAGGAACCGCCCCAGGTCAGCTTCTCGGCTGCCGGCGTGGTGAAGCGGCGCAGCTTCAGGCCGGCATTCTCGGCGGTGGCGATCTGCGAATCCCAGGTGCCCCAGATATCGACGCGGCCGGTCTGCAGCGCGGTGATGGCCTGGGCGCCGACGCCGGTCTCGACGATGTTGAGATCCTTGTCCGGGTTGAGGCCGGCTTCCGAGGCCATGCCACGGAACACCTTCACCATCTGCGCGCCATAGGAGAAAACGCCCATGGTCTTGCCCTTGAAATCGGCAATGGTCTTGATCGGGCTGCTTTCCAGCACCACCGGGAACTGGAAGTTCTTGCGCATGTTGACATAGACGGCGGTGAGCGGCGCACCCTTGCCGCGCGCGATGACACCGGCGGCGGGGCCCATATTCACCATCTGCGCCTGGCCGGAAAGCACGGCCTGCATGGCGGCGGTGGAGCTGGTCGGCTGCAATTCGACATTCAGCCCTTCCTTTTCCCAGCACTTGCTGAAAATCGGATAGGAGGTGTTGTTGGCCTGCGAGGCATCGAACACGCTGGTGCCGATGGCAATGATCACCTTCTCGGCAGCCATGGCCTGGCTGCCGGCGAATGCCAGCACCGCGCCGGCGAGGCCGGCCACCATTTTGATCTTGGTCTTCATCTTTGTTTCCTCCGCTTGGTTATACTCTAGTTTTTGCTGTTCATCTTGGCAGCAGATCGACCGGCGCACCCAAATGCGCCAGGCCATCTATCTGCAGCATCTGCCCGGAAATCATGCGGCCTGCCGGACTGATCAGGTAAGCAACGAATTCCGCCACTTCCTCCGGCCGCGTGAGACGCCCGAGCGGGATGCCGGCGACCAGACGCGGCCGCGTCTCGGCACTCACTTCATCATCCAGGCCGGCGGTGGCGACAGAACCCGGCCCGATGCAATTGACCCGGATGCCTTGCTCGGCCCATTCCAGCGCCAGCGACTTGGTCAGGCCCAGCACGCCGGCGCGCGCCGCCACGCCATGCGCCATGCCGATGGCGCCGCGCTCGATCGGGCTCAGCGAAATATTGACGATGGCGCCGCCGCTTTTCGCCAGGGCCGGCTGGAAAAGCTGGCAAAGCCGGAACACGGCGGTGAGATTGAGATCGATCACCGAGTTCCAGCCGCGCCGCGAAATCTCGGTGGCCGGCGCCACGAACTGGCCACCGGCATTGTTCACCAGCGCGGTCACGTCATGCTTTTCGCCAATGGCCTTGGCGGCTTCGGTGATCGCCGCTTCATCGCGGACATCCAATGCCTGCACGGCATAGCGACCGCCATGGTTGCCAGCCAACGCGCCGGTTTCCTCGAGCCGCTCCGCGCGACGGCCGATGCCGATGACGCGGGCACCAAGGCCGAGCAGCCGCAGCGCGATGGCGCGGCCAAGGCCGGAACCGGCGCCGGTGACCACCACGGTCTCGGCTTTCAGGCAACCGTCTTTCAGCACGGCATCGCTCATCCTGCCGGCTCCTGGATCACGCGCTTCGACTTGTGGCTGGAACGCGCCAGCGTATCGGGCGCCAGCAATTCCACTTCCGCCCGCACCTGCAGCCTCTCCTTGATCAGAACGCTCAGGCGCTGGCCGAGATCCGCCGGGGCGTCGGAAAGCGCCTCGACCTGCAAACGGATGCCGGTGGGGAAGCCGCCGGCATCGGTCAGCTTGCCGCCGACGATGATGCGGTATTCATCGGTGGTGCCACTGGTGGAGCGGATCAGTTCTTCCACCGCCGAGGGGAAAAGATTGACGCCCCGGATCACCAGCATGTCGTCGCCACGGCCCAGCACGCCATTGATCAGACGGGCATGGGTGCGGCCGCAGGCGCAGGTCTCACGCCGGCGCGACACGATGTCGCCAGTCCACCAGCGCACCAGCGGGCCGGCTTGCTTGTCCAGATGCGTCAGCACCAGCACGCCGCGCTGGCCATCATTCACCGCCTTGCCGGTCTCGGGATCGACGATCTCGGCATAGGCGAAGTCTTCCAGCAGATGCGGGCCGGTCTGTGCCTCGCAATCCCAGCCGATGGTCTGGAATTCCAGCGAGCCATAGGCGTCGTAGCATTTCGCGCCCCACAATTCCTCGATGCGCTTGCGCGTCGCCGGAATGCTGGCGCCAGGCTCGCCGCCAACCATGATGCGTTTCACCGGCGAGGCCGCACTGTCATAGCCAAGCTTGGCCGCCGTTTCGGCCAGATGCAGCATGAAGGACGGCGTGCCGCAGATGATCTCGGTGCCGAATTCATAGATCGAATGCACCTGGCGCTCGGTCTCGCCGCTGCCGGCGGGAATGCAGATGGCGCCAGCGCGCTGATAACCCGCCGTGGCACCAAGGCCGCCGACGAACCAGGTGTAAGTGAACAGGCACTGGAAAACCTGGCCCGGCCGCACGCCCTGCGACCAGGCGCCGCGCGCGTAATTATCGGCCCAGCGGGTGAGATCCGCCTCGGTCCAGAATTGCGGCGCCGGCTTCGCTGTTGTGCCGGACGAGAAATGCACGCGGCGCACCTGCTCGCGCGGCGCAGCGACGAATTCGCCCCAGGGCGGCTGACGCTGCACGGAGGCGACATAATCAGCCTTCTTGGTCAGCGGCAGGCGCGACAGATCCGCGAAACTCTTGAGGCCGGCGGGATCGAAGCCAACTTCCTTGAAGGCGCGCTTGTAGTAGATGCTGTTGGCGCCAACATAGGCGAGCTGGCGCTTCAGCGCTGCAAGCTGTTCGGATTCCAGGCGGTCGCGCGACCAGGTTTCGCGCTCATCCCAGAACTTGTCGGAAAACGGACGCGCTTCAACCATGGCTCTTGCTACCCAATCCACGGATGGCAAAGGTGGCAATCTCTTCCGCCATTGCCTGCTGGCGCTCCGGTGTTTCTTCCGGGCCGGGGCGATACCAGATCGTGGTCCAGTTCAGCGCACCGAAGAAGGCCTTGACCACCGTGCGGGTATCCTGCTGCGGAATCAGGCCGGCCTGCAGCGCCTCCTCAATCGGACCGGCAAACAATGCCTGATATTCATCGCGCAGCTCCAGGATGCGGGCGAGCAGCGAGCGCTGCTCCGGCGTGGTCTGGCCGGCCAGATGCATCTCCAGGCCCTGCACCGCCACGCGCTGGAAGGGAAGCTGCGTCATGATGATCAGGATATGCGCCACCGCCATGGCATGCAGGCGCTGCAAGGGATCGCCGCCGCTCGCCGCCAATGGGCGTACCACGTCGAGATCCAGCCGCATCGCCTCGAAATGCACATCGAAGAACAGATCCGCCTTGCTGCGGTAATAGTGATAGACACGCCCCTTGGTGGCGTTCATCAGGTCCGCCACGTCGTCGATGCTCGCCGCCGAGTAGCCCTTGCGCATGAAGGCGATAGCCGCGGCCTTGAGGATTTCGGCGCGATTCTGTTCTTCGGCGTTGGTGCCGGAGCGGATGGCGGCAACGGTCATTTATCGTCTCCCAAGGCGGCAGCGGCAGCCGATTGGATCGCGCGCATCAGCACCAGGCGCTGGATTTCCGAGGTGCCTTCATAGATTTCGGTGGCGCGCTGGTCGCGGTAGAAACGCTCAACCGGTGTCGGGCGCACATAGCCGCGGCCGCCGAATACCTGCACGCCGAGATCGACCGCCTGATGCGCCACTTCGGTGGCGAACAGCTTGGTCATGGCGCCAAGATTGGCGATATCCTGGCCGGCATCGAATTGCCGCGCCGCCTCGTAGACCATCATGCGCGCCGCCGAGAGCTGCATCGCCGTATCGGCAATCTGGAAGCCGAGGCCCTGATGGCTGAGGATCGACTGGCCGAAAGTCTGGCGCGACACCGCATAGGCGGTCATCTCGCGATAGGCGCCAAGGCCGATTCCGACCGACTGCGCCGCCACGGTAATGCGGCCGACATTCAGCGTTTCCAATGCCAGGCGCAAAGCAGCGCCGGGCGCGGCGATCACGGCTGCATCATCCACCAGGGTATCGAAATCGATCACCGTGGTGGCGGTGCCGCGCATGCCCATCTTGTCTTCCTTGGGATGCACCTTCACGCCCGCTGCATCGGCCCGCACCATATAGGCGGCGATGCCGGCGCGGCCGCTGCCCGGTCGGGTCTGGGCGAACAGCAGGTATTTCTGGGCGATGCCGCCATTGCCGATCCAGCATTTGGTGCCGCGCAGGCGCCAGCCGCTGCCCTCGCGCGTGGCGGTGGTGGCCATGTTGGCCGGGTCGGAACCGGCGCCGGGCTCGCTCAAGGCAAAGGAAATGTAGATATCATCACGCACCAGGGCGGTGAGATGTTCCTGGCGCTGGGCGTCGCTGGCGCCAAGCAGCAGCGGGTGCGCGCCAAGCTGCAAGGTGGCGATGATGCCGCTGGTGGAGGCGCAATGGGCGGCGATTTCCTCGATCACGGCGCTGAGCGAGGTGAGCGAGGCACCGGCGCCGCCATAAGTCTTGGGCAGGAACATGGTGCTGATGCCGGCCTGGCGCAGCAGGGCCACGTTCTCGTAGGGGAAACGCTGCTCGCGGTCGATCACCGGGGCGAGGTCGGAAAAGTGATCAAGCGAGAGCTGGCGGGCCTTGGCGCGCCACTTGGCTGAATCGGCGTCTAGCTGGGGCTCCCAGATAATGGGGGTGGCAGCGGCCGCATAAGACGGCTCGCCATTCCAGCGGGAATAGCCTTGTGCTTCTGACATTTGTTTCCTCCTGAGAAAAACCTACTAGGTAGTATGTTTATCTGCAAGCGGAATCTGGCATTTATTTCAAAACGATCCGCGCGCGGCTTTCCAAGGCGGAAAACCGCGAAGGGTTATGTGATTGTGTGGAAGATGTGGTGGTGCCCCAGGCCCGACTTGAACGGGCACGTCCTTGCGGACAACGGATTTTGAGTCCGTCGCGTCTACCGATTCCACCACTGGGGCATCAGAGCGGGCGGATATTAGCGAAGCGCCCCTGTTTCGCAATCCTCGCCCAGCGGCAGATTTTCAGGCCGGGATTTGTCCCCTGCCCCTGCAGCCGGCCATGGACAAAGCCGCGGCCAGCGGCTACTGCCAAGGCCCCAACCGCTACAGCCAGGGCCAATGAAAAAGCTCTACGACTGGACCATGCGCCAGGCCGCCAGCCCCAAGGCTGGCCGCTGGCTGGGTTTCATTTCCTTCCTGGAAAGCTCGGTCTTCCCAATCCCGCCCGATGTGATGCTGGTGCCGATGTGCCTGGCGCAGCGCGAGAACGCCTTCCGCTACGCGCTGATCTGCACCATCGCCTCGGTGATAGGCGGCCTGTTCGGCTATGCCATCGGCTATTTCCTGATCGAGACGCTGGGCGACCTGATCATCCGCGCCTATGGCTACGGCGAAAAGCTGCATGCCTTCCAGGAGGCCTATCAGGAATGGGGCGTCTGGATCATTCTGGTGAAGGGCCTCACCCCGATCCCCTACAAGCTGGTAACCATCGCCAGCGGCGCGGCGCATTTCAGCCTGCTGTCCTTCACGCTGGCTTCTATCGTCACGCGCGGCCTGCGCTTTTTCCTGATTGCCGCGCTGCTGTGGCGCTTCGGCCCGCCGATCAAGGACTTCATCGAGAAGCGCCTGACGATCCTGACCTGGATATTCTTCATCGGCCTGATCGGCGGCTTTGTCGTCGTGCGCTTCATTCTCTAGAGCATCAAAAAACCCCGGGCCGGCTGCCCGGCCCGGGGCTCTTTTCACCGAAGCCTAGACGTTAGCGGCCTGGCGCCCGGTGCGGCCCACCCTGCGGACCGCCATGCGGACCGGGCCGACCCAGCATCACCATCGGCGGCAATTCCGCGAAGCGGTCACGCTGCTCGGCGGAAAGCTGCGGCAGCAACTGCTCGATGGCACCACGCCGCAGCTTCACACTTTCAAGCTCGGCGCTGAGCCGGGCTTCCTGGCCGCGCAGGCGTTCTACCGGATCAGGCTTCACCGGCGCAGTGCCTTCCGCCTTGGCCGGCTGCGACTGCGTGTTGCACAAGGCCTGCATCGGACCCTGGCTGGCACGCAGCTCGCGGGCGAAATTGTCCCACGCTGTGCGTTGCGTTGCGGTGATGCCGAGCTTGGTTTCGGCAAAGCCGAGCCAGCCGGCAAGCCAGGCCGGCGCATCGGCGCAGGCACGCTGGCGATGCATCTCCATGCGCTCGGCGCGGTTCGGACGGTCCACGCCATCGCGGGCGCCGCCATCACGCGGGCCGGCGGCCAGCGCCGGCAGAGAGAGCAGGCTGACCGCCATCAGGCCGGCAGCAAGGGTTCGGGAACGGGTGAACATGATCAACCTCCAGTGCTAAGGATGCCGCGGGGGAGTGGCATCTGAGGTCAATCTAAAACAGCCCAACCCTGGCAGGATGACGGCAAGGCTACGGTTGGTAACGGGCTGTTACAAAGGAATCCTTGCCCAGCGCCGGTAGCGCGCCATGATAAGGCCACGATTTCCTCCCCTACTGAAAACCGATCCGCCATGGCCCGTAGCCCGCATATCCTCATCGTCGACGACGACCGCGAAATCCGCAGCCTGCTGCAGCATTTCCTCACCGAGCATGGCTTCCGCGTCACGCCCGCCAGCGATGGCAAGGGCATGATGGCGGCGCTGAAGAATGGCCGTTTCGATCTGGTGGTGCTGGATCTCATGCTGCCCGGCGAGGATGGTCTGTCGCTCTGCCGCAAGCTGCGGCAGGAAACTTCGCTGCCGGTGCTGATGCTCACCGCGATGTCGGGCGAGACCGACCGCATCCTCGGCCTGGAACTCGGCGCCGACGACTATCTCACCAAGCCGTTCAGCCCGCGCGAACTGGTGGCGCGGATCAAGGCGATCCTGCGCCGCGTCGGCCCCGGCGCCGCCAGCAGCGAGGCCGAACGGCCCACCGCCTATGGCTTCGAGGGCTGGACGCTGGAAATCGGCAAGCGCCATCTGCGCTCGGCGGAAGGCACGCTGCTTCCCCTCACCTCGGGCGAATTCGACCTGCTGCTGGCCTTCGTCGAACACCCGCAGCGCATCCTGAGCCGCGAACAGTTGCTCGACATCACCCGCGGCCGCTCGACCCTGCTGTTCGACCGCAGCGTCGATGTGCAGGTGAGCCGCCTGCGGCGCAAGATCGAGATCGACCCTAACATGCCGGAGCTGATCAAGACCGTGCGCAGCGGCGGCTATATCTTCACGCCTGCCGTCAAGAGTTTCGCCGCCGCATGATCAACCCGTTCACGGCGCTGGCCCGGCGTCTGGGCGGCGACCGCATTGCCTGGCGCATCGCCATTACGGTTTTGCTCGGCATCATTGGCACACAGATCGCCACCATTCTGCTGATCTATCTGGTATTGCCCGGCGAAGCGCCGCGCCATGCCATGAGCAGCATTGTCGCCGAAATCAGTGCCGCCAGCCGCGACCCGCAGGCAGCGATTGCCAAGGGCGAGGATGGCGGTGAATTCACCTGGGAACGCGGGCGTGGCCCACGCGAACCCGGGCCGCGCGAAATGGGTCCGCGTGACCGCGATAAGGGCCCCAAGGATATGGCGCCGCGCGACATGGGCCCTCGCGATTTAGAGCGTGGCGGCCCGCCGCGTCCGCCCTGGCCCTTCTCCGAACTTGAACGCGAATTGCGCGAGGCGATCTCGGAAGCGGATTACCCCGAACTGCAGGTGCGGCCCTGGCGGCCCCGGCGGCCCCAGGCCGGCCTCGATATCGGCCCGGGCTTGAGCATTGTGATTCCGCTGCAATCGGCGCCACCGCCGCCGCCGTCATCACCGGGCGAAGCAGCGCAGTTGCGCGCCGAGGAACTGGCCAGCGGTGAATTGCGGCTGCCGCCGGTCTTTGCCGTCGGGCTGCGCGATGCCAATGGGCAATGGTACACGGTGCGGCCGCGCCAAGTGGAACCACTGGTGCCGCGCTGGCTGTTCACCACGTTGTGGCTGCTGACCACGGCGGCGATCATCGCCGGCCTGACCTTGTGGACCACGGCACGCCTGCTGCGCCCGCTGCGCGGCATGGCCGATGCAGCCCGCGACTGGCAGGCCGAGGCACCGCCGCAGATGCTGCCCGAGACCGGGCCGATGGAATTCCGCGCCATCGCCCAGGCGCTGAATGGCATGCAGGGGCGCATTCACCGCTTCGTCGCCGACCGTGCCGCCCTGGTCGCCGCCCTGTCGCATGATCTGCGCACGCCGCTGACCCGGCTGCGGCTGCGGCTGGAAAGCCCGGACAGCCCCGAACGCCGCCAGCGCATGCTGGACGATCTCGGCTTCATGGAACGGCTGACCGATCAGTTGCTCGGCTTCGCGGCGCTGGATGCGCGCGGCGAGCCGGAACAGCGGCTCGACGTGGCCGTGCTGCTGGCCAGCCTCTGCGACGACGCCGCCGATGCCGGCCATGATGCACGCTATGACGGCCCGCTGCATGTGGTGACGCTGTGCCGCCCCACCGCGATCAAGCGCGCGTTGATGAACCTGATCGACAACGCGATCAAATATGGCGGCCAGGCACATGTGTCGCTGCAGATGCAGCAGGGCAGCATCGCCATCCGCATCCACGATGCCGGCCCCGGCATCCCGGAAGCCGAGCAGGAGAATGTGCTGGCGCCGTTCTATCGCCTGGACGCGGCGCGCGGCCAGGAAACCGGCGGGCTCGGCATGGGCCTGGCGGTGGCGGCCTCGATCCTGCGCGCCCATGCCGGGCAGCTTGCCTTCGAGCATCCCAGCGCCGGCGGCTTCGACACCGTGGTGACACTGCCACTCAAGCGATGAACCTTTCAGGCGTTGAACAGCCCCGCAACACCAGCGTCGCGGGGCTGTCTCGCTTACGCTGCCAGCATCAGGCCGCCTGGGCCTGCTTCAGGCCGGCGATGAAGCCTGCCATATGCTGCTCGATATCACGCGGATTGGTGCTGCCATCCGACGCTTCCGTGTAGCGCTTCAGCTCATCAAGGAAGAGCTTCAGGTTGTCGCTGCTGGACGCGCTGGTGCTGGCGCTGTCATCGCTGCTGCTATCGCTGTCGTCGTCATCCTCTTCGCTCAACGAATTCAGCAGGTCGATCAGCGACTGCCCGCCGCCTCCCCCACCCTGCACCTGCCCGGCGGCACGGCCATAGGCGGCAGCGCCTTCGCCCGGCGGCGGTGGCGGCGGGCCGAAGCCCTGACCCTGCATGGCAA